>Ga0067045_1002433_pt1 | contig 128104 bp, 115 predicted proteins | sample TerdegcTABiofilm_FD_59184 | JGI IMG/M metagenome (GOLD analysis project Ga0067045, IMG submission 59184) | Combined Assembly of (Gp0054472, Gp0054536) Wastewater bioreactor microbial communities from Singapore -Terephthalate degrading...
TAGGTCGTTAGGATAGATGAACGCTTTGCGAAATAGACCTTCAATCACGCATCACCTGTCAGAAGTCTGTGGGATTCTTTAAACGATTGCGGTCAGGCCCCTTTGAGGGGCCAGCAATCGTAATACCTCCTGCTCTGCCGGAGGATACTTATTATCCTTCACTCGAGGGCCATGAGGGCCGGGAAATCCACCGGCGGCAGTGCTCCGGCTGGGGCGCCGTGGTGACCTTCGAACTTGCAAGCGTCAAGCTGGCGAAGGAATTTCTTCGCAGCGTGAAACTGCCTCTCACGGCTGTAAGTCTTGGGGGGTGGAGAGCATCCTTTCCTGCCCCGCAAGCATGTCCCACGCGTCCATGCCACCCGCCGAAAGGCGGCGCCGCGGCATGACGGATGCCCTGGTGAGGCTCTCCGTCGGACTCGAGGCTACAGATGACATCACCGAAGACCTGGACCGAGCCTTGAAAATGGCATCGGGACGTTGAGGGGGTTATGAACAAAAAAGCCTTTGCATTGCTGTCCGGGGGGCTCGACAGCGCCCTGGCCGTGAAGATGATGCTCGAGCAGGGTGTCGAGATCGAAGCGATCAATTTCATGAGCCCCTTCTGCAACTGCACCCCGAAAACGGCGGGGTGCAAGAACCAGGCGCGAAAGCTCGCCGACGAATTCGGCATTAAGATCCGGGTGATCCCCAAGGGGATGGATTACATGAAAATGGTCGAGCACCCACCGCATGGTTACGGCCGCGGGATGAACCCCTGCATCGACTGTCGGATTTACATGCTGCGGAAGGTTCGCGATATGATGTCCGCAGAGGGGGTGTCTTTTGTCATCACCGGGGAGGTTCGCGGGCAGAGGCCCATGTCCCAGCACCGCCGGGCCATCGAGATCATCGAGAAGGAAGGAGGGCTCTCCGGGCTCATCCTGCGGCCCCTGTCGGCGAAATATTTCGAGCCGACGATGCCCGAAAAAGAGGGAATCGTGGACCGGGAGAAACTGCTTGCCCTCAGCGGCCGTTCGAGAAAGCCCCAGATCGAACTGGCCGAGAAGCTGGGGATCACCGATTACCCTTGTCCCGCGGGGGGATGCCTGCTGACGGACCGGGAGATCGCCGCGAGGCTCCGGGATCTATTCATCCACAGGCCCGATTACACCATGGCAGACCTCCATCTCCTGAAGCTGGGGAGACACTTCCGTGTCACCCCCGGCCTGAAGATCATTGTCGGGAGAAACCAGACCGAAAACGAGCAGATAAAAAGACTGGCCGGTCCGGAGGATGCCGTTTTTCGGCCCCTTGACTTCCGGGGCCCGACGGTGCTGGCCCAGGGGGGACTCAGCCCCGCCCTGGAGCAGACGATCGGGCAGATCGTGGCAAGATACTGCCAGGACGAACCTGCATCCTACAGAATCGGAAAGCAGGTCCGAACGATTGAGGAAACGGAGTTCAACGTCGAAAGCAGTTACTCCCAGGAGAGGCTCGAGGAGATGCGAATCGGGGAGGCCGGTGTAGATTTCGGCCGTCCCCTCGAGTGTGCCCGTTGATCGGGGCAGTGCACCGAAAAAATCGGTTGACAATATCCCGGGCAGCGTATTAATTACTACTAAAATAGTAGTATTAGTGAAACTGTTCGAGTTCGCTTATGAAAATCTCGGCGAAGGCCAGATACGGCGTCCGGTTGATGATGGTACTGGCCCGGAATTACGGCAGTGGCCCCATTTTTCTCAAGGATATCGCGAAAAAAGAGGAGATCTCGGAGAAGTACCTCGGCCAGATCGTCATCCCCCTGAGGGGGGCCGGCCTGGTGCTTTCCAGCAGGGGGGCTCACGGCGGTTACATGCTGGCCAGGGAGCCCTCCGAGATCAACCTGAAACAGATCGTCGACATTTTAGAAGGGGATTGCCTGGTGCGGTGCATCAAGGATCCCTCCGCCTGTACCCGGGTCAGGACCTGTGCCAGTCGGGATATCTGGATGCTGCTGGGCGGAAAAATATCAGAAACGCTCGGTTCGGTGAGCCTGGCGGAGCTCAACGACATGGGCCGTCGAAAAATGGCAACAGGACGGCGCAGACGGATCATGAAAAGGGAAAACCCGGAGAGATGAAACGAATCTATCTCGATCATGCCGCCACGACGCCGACGGACCCCGAGGTCGTGGATGCGATGATACCCTATTTCCATGATCGGTTCGGGAACCCCTCGAGCCTGCACTCCTTCGGCCGCGAAGGAAAAGTCGCCGTGGAGACGGCCCGGAGAAAGGTCGCCGCCTTCCTGGGAGCAGAACCGGAAGAAGTGGTGTTCACCAGCGGAGGCACGGAATCGAACAACATGGCACTGAGAGGCGTTGCACGGGCCCTGCGAGACCGGGGCCATCACGTCGTCGCCTCCTCCGTGGAGCATCACGCCGTCATCGAGCCGTGCCGGGATCTCGCGGAGGAAGGCTGCGAGATCACCTGGCTTCCGGTGGACGCCCACGGGCTCGTGGACCCGGCCGATGTGGCGCGTGCCGTCACGAACCGGACAATTCTTGTCTCCGTCATGCACGGAAACAACGAGATCGGGACGATCCAGCCCATTGCGGAAATCTCGCGGCTTGTTCATGGCAAAGGGGTCTACCTGCACACCGATGCCGTCCAGACCTTCGGCCATGTCCCCTTCACCGTCGACGAAATCGGGGTGGATCTCCTGTCCCTGTCGGCTCACAAGCTCTACGGTCCGAAGGGGGTGGGCGCGCTCTACGTCCGCAAGGGCACGCGCATCGCCCCGCTGCTGCGCGGCGGAGGCCAGGAAGGCGGGCGTCGCGCCTCGACGGAAAATGTCCCCGCAATCGTCGGTCTCGGGAAAGCCGTCGATCTGGCCCGGGAGAAACTGGCCGGCGAGGTTGCGGAGCTGACACACCTGAGGGACCGTTTCATGGAGGGTCTCCGGCAGCGGGTGGACGGCATCCGCATCAATGGCCATCCCGTGCACAGGCTGCCCGGGAACGTGAGCGTTTCGTTCGACGGGGTCGAGGCGGAGCCGCTTCTTCTCACGCTCGACCTCATGGGCATCGCCTGCTCAGGCGGATCGGCCTGCAGTTCCACGGCCGTGGAAGCCTCGCACGTCCTTACGGCCATCGGCCTGGAGCCGGGAATGGCAAGAGGGACGCTGCGCTTCAGTTTGGGTCGGGCGACAACTCGGGAGGATATCGATCGGGTCCTCGAGGTCCTGCCCCCCGTCGTGAAACGCCTGCGATCGGCAGCGCGCAAGGGGCACGAAGAGAGGAAGCCATGAGAACAGGCAAGGTCGCGGTGGCCATGAGCGGGGGCGTCGATTCCGCCGTCGCGGCCCTGCTCCTGAAAGAGCAGGGGCATGAGGGCGTGGGGATCACCATGTGTCTCGGGGTGGCCGCCGAGGAAGGCGGCCATACGAAATGCTGCGGGCCCCGGGAGATCGAAGACGCACGCCGGGTCTGCCAGATGCTGGAGATCCCTCACTACGTCATGGATTTCTCCGGCGACCTGGAAGAATACATCGTAAAACCCTTCATCGAAGAGTATGAAAGGGGCAGAACCCCCAACCCCTGTGTGGCCTGCAACCGCTACATCAAATTCGGGACTCTGCTCGACAAGGTTGCGGCCCTGGGTATCGATTTCATTGCCACGGGCCACTATGCAAAGATAGAGGGAACGGGAGGCCGATCGATCCTGGCGCGTTCCCGGGAAGCACGGAAGGACCAGACCTATTTCCTGCATGCCGTGAGGCGGGAGACACTGGGGCGCATCCGATTTCCCCTGGCCGACCTCATGAAAGACGAGGTGCGGCAGATCGCACGAAAACACGGGCTTCCCGTTTCCGACAAGCAGGAGAGCCAGGATATCTGTTTCATTCCGGATGAGGGTTACGGAGCTTTTCTGCGCTCCCGATCGATTGACGTGAAACCCGGCGAGTTTGTGGACAAGAAGGGAAACATCCTTGGCAGGCACAGGGGGGTTGCCCTTTACACGATGGGCCAGCGGGCAAGGCTGGGGGGCTGGTCCGGCGATCCACTCTATGTGCTGGGAATCGATGCCCGGAGAAACCGTGTCATCATCGGAGAAAAGGCGGATCTCATGGCGCCGGGTCTCTCGGCCGACCGGGTGAATCTCCTGGTGGACAATCTGCCCCGGAGAGCCATCGCAAAGATACGCTATGCTCACCGCGGAGCCGCCTGCAGGGTGGCCTTCGACGGGGATGTACTCCGCGTCGCCTTCGACGAGCCCCAGGAGGCGATCACCCCTGGACAGTATGTCGTGCTCTACGACGGCGGCATCGTTCTTGGCGGCGGCGTCATCAGGGAGACCTTGAAATGAACATTACGGAGCAGATTCGAAAACTGAAAACCGAAAGAAAGGCCGTCATCCTGGCCCACAACTACCAGATCCCCGAGGTCCAGGACATCGCCGACTTCGTCGGGGACTCGCTGGGGCTCAGCATCCAGGCCTCCCGCACCGATGCCGCCGTTATCGTCTTCTGCGGCGTCCACTTCATGGCCGAGACGGCAAAGATCCTCTCGCCGGGGAAAACGGTGCTTCTTCCCGACAAAAATGCAGGCTGCCCCATGGCGAACATGATCAACGGCAGGCAGCTCAGGGCTTTGAAAGAACAGCACCCGGACGCGAAGGTGCTCTGCTACGTCAACACCTCGGCGGAGGTGAAGGCAGAGTGCGACCTGTGCTGCACGTCGGCCAATGCCGTCACGATGGTCCGGGGGGCACTGAAAGATGCACAGGAGATCATCTTTGTACCGGACCAGTACCTGGCCGACTACGTCTCCGGCCAGACGGGGCGCCGGTTCATCCTCTGGAACGGCTACTGCCCGACCCACGCGAGGATCCTGCCCGAGGACATCGTGAGGGCCAAAGCCCTGCACCCCGCGGCCGAGGTCATCGCCCATCCGGAGTGCACCCCAGAGGTCAGGAAACTGGCCGACCAGGTGGCATCGACGGAGGGCATGTGCCGCTACGTCAAGGAGACAAAGGCGCAGGAAATCATCGTCGGCACCGAGGTCGGGATCATTCACCGGCTGAAAAAAGAAAACCCGGGAAAAGTGTTTTATCCCGCATCGGAGCGGGCCGTCTGCCCCAACATGAAGCTCATCACCCTGGAAAAGGTGCTCTGGGCCCTCGACGACATGCAGCCCGAGATCGACGTGCCGCCGGAAATCGCCGCGAAGGCACTCCGGTGCATCGAGAGGATGCTGGAGTACAGCTAAAGGACGGAAGTTAAGAAGATCGGAAGTCAGGAAGATCGGATCAGCGGATTCCGTGTAATCTCGACAAATCCTTCCTAACCCTCCTTTTCCAAAGGAGGGTGTTCATGGAATTCCCCCTTTTATAGAGGGGGATCAAGGGGGATTTTAAAGAGGGAGTCAATCATTGAGAAAAGAAGTCACGTTGATCCGGATGGATCGGGAAACGAGGGAAACCCTACAGGGCGAAGTGGCCCGGGAATACCCCCTGACGGTCATGCTCAACGACGAGCAGCTTGCAACGCTGCTGTGCTCGCCCGACGACATGGAGAACCTGGCCGTGGGGTTTCTGTTCTCCGAGGGTTTGATCGGGACCCGGGAGGAAATCAAGGGGATTTCCCTCGATGAGCAACAGGGGATTGTCCGGGTGAATACCGACAAGGCCGATGCCGTCGACCCGGAGCTGTTCATGAAGCGGGTCATCACGACGGGATGCGGACGGGGGATCTCCTTCTACAATTTTGCAGACCTGGACCAGAAGCGGCATAGGGTCGAGTCGGCCTTGAAGGCAACTCCTGCGCAGATCCTGGACCTGATGAAGGCCTTCCAGACCCGCTCCGAGATCTACCAGAAGACGCACGGCGTCCACGGGGCCGCCCTGTGCGATGCATCGGGTATTCTCCTTTTCAAGGAGGACATCGGCAGGCACAACGCCATCGACAAGATTTTCGGTCACTGCCTGAGGGTCGATATTCCCCTTGCGGACCGGATCGTCATGACCACCGGCCGCATTTCCTCGGAGACCCTCTTCAAGGTGGCCAAGAGAAATATTCCCATCCTCGTGTCCCGATCGACGCCAACGGATCTGGCCGTCGGTCTTGCCGGGGAGCTGGGGATCACCCTCATCGGCTTTGTCCGCGGGGGGCACATGAACGTCTATGCGGAAGCAGGGAGGATTGGTTGACACCATGAAAGGCAAGATCACCGCTGTCTGTATCAGCGATACAAAAGGTGTACGGAAGACGCCATGCCCGTCGGGCGTGTTCCTGGAGAATTACGGGATGGCAAACGATGCCCATGCCGAAAGGGGGATCAACCGGCAGGTGAGCCTCCTGGCCGTAGACAGCATCGAGAGGATGAAGAGTATGGGCCTCAATGTGGGCCCCGGCGACTTCGCCGAAAACCTGACCGTTGAGGGCGTGGAGCTTTACACGCTCCTCCCGGGGACGAGGCTTGCTGTGGGCCATGAGGTGATCCTCGAAATCTCCCAGATCGGCAAGGCCTGTCACACGGGATGCGCGATCTTCAAGGAAGTGGGCAAGTGCATCATGCCCAAGGAGGGCGTCTTCGCAAAGGTTGTGAAGGGGGGCGAAGTCCGGCCCAATGACCCGGTAGAGATCATCACGTGAAAAAGCCTCAAGAATAGAAGGACAGGGCCATGAAGACAAAGAAGCAGGATAAGACGATTGTGACCATCCTGGACAAAGAGGATGCGGGGCTCACCCGGCTGGTGAAAGATCTCAGCACGGTGAGCAATGGGCTCTTCCCGGCCATGAGGCGGGCCCACCACGAACAGCCGCTCCCTTCGAGGGACGTGATCGTCGAGATCGTGGAGGCGCTTCGTTCGGTGCTCTTCCCGGGGTATTTCGGGTTTCCCGACCTCAAGGTTCACAGTGTCCTGTATCACGTGGGCGCCACGCTGGACCGCATCCAGTACCCGCTCCGGGAGCAGATCCGGCGCGGCCTCTGCTTCACCTGCCTGGAGGAATCCACGCACTGCCCGGTGTGTGACAACAGGGCCGGGGATATCACAAGGTCGTTCCTGGAAAGGCTTCCCGCGATCCAGAAGTGCCTGGCCAAGGATGTGAAAGCGGCTTACGAAGGGGACCCCGCCGCTTCGAGCGCCGACGAGGTCATCTTCTGCTACCCGGCGGTCATGGCCATCACGAACTTCCGCCTGGCCCACGAGCTTCACGCCCTGGGCGTGCCCCTGATCCCGCGGATGATCACGGAGCACGCCCACAGCTTGACCGGCATCGACATCCACCCCGGGGCGACGATCGGCGAATACTTCTTCATCGATCACGGCACCGGTGTCGTGATCGGAGAGACCTGCGAGATCGGCAGGAACGTCCGGCTCTACCAGGGTGTGACCCTCGGGGCGAAGAGCTTCAAGCTCGACGAGGAGGGGAACCCTATCAAGGGGATACCCAGGCACCCCCTCGTCGAGGACGACGTAACGATCTACTCCGGGGCGACGATCCTGGGGCGCGTGACGATCGGCCGCGGCTCCACCATCGGCGGCAACGTCTGGCTTGTGGACAGCGTGCCGCCCTACAGCCGGATCACCCAGGCGCAGACCATCCATGAGTACTATGAGAGCGGCGGAGGTATTTAAATGCAGGTCATGAAAAGGTGCCTGTCCATCAGAGAGCCATTGACAACGGTTTTCGCATCTGTCAACTGAATCCATGTGTGTTGGACAGACGGACAAGCGATCAACCGGAAAGTGAGCAAGAGATATGTGGGATTACACGGACAAGGTCAAGGAATTCTTCCTGAGACCGAAAAATGTGGGCGCCGTCGAGAATGCCGATGCCGTCGGTGAGGTGGGCAGCATCGTCTGCGGGGATGCCCTGAAGCTGAGCATCAAGGTCGACAAGGAGACGAACCGCATCGTCGACGCGAAATTCCAGACTTTCGGCTGTGCCTCGGCGATTGCCAGCTCATCGGCCCTCACGGAACTCGTCAAGGGCAAGACGCTCGAGGAGGCCTCGAAGATCACCAACAAGGACATCGCGGAATATCTGGGCGGTCTTCCCGACGAAAAGATGCACTGCTCCGTCATGGGTATGGAGGCCCTCGAGGACGCCATCCTCAAGTACAAAGGCGAGAAAAAGGTGCTGCGGCCCGGGGAGAACATCATCTGCAAGTGCTTCGACGTCTCGGAGGATAAGATCCGGAAGACGGCCATCGAGAACCGCCTCAAGACGGTTGACGAGATCACCCACTACACGAAGGCCGGTGGCGGCTGCGGCACGTGCATCCCCGAGATCGAGCGGATCCTGAAAGAGGTATGGTCCGTCAGGGAAATCAAGGAGAGGCCCGTCGAAAAGAAAAAACTGACCAATCTTCAGAGGATGACCCTCATCCAGGATGTCCTGGAAAGGGAGATCCGCCCGAAACTCAAGGCCGACGGCGGGGACCTCGACCTCGTCGACATCGAGGGCAGCAAGGTCATCGTCGGCCTGAGGGGGATGTGCGTCGACTGTCCCAGCTGCGACATGACGATCAAGGGAATCGAAGCGAGGCTCCAGGAAGTAACCGGCCAGGACATCACAGTGGTGACGGAATGAAAACGATCTACCTCGACAACAATGCGACGACGCAGGTGGCCCCGGAGGTCGTGGAGGCCATGCTTCCCTATTTCACGGAACTTTACGGGAACGCATCGAGCATGCACAGCTTCGGAGGCCAGGTCCACGCAAAGATCGAGGTGGCCAGGACCCAGGTGGCGGAGTTGATCGGCGCGGAACCGGAGGAGATCATCTTCACCGGATGCGGCTCCGAGAGCGACAACACGGCCCTCATGAGCGCCGTGGAGTGCAACCCGGCAAAACGGCACGTGATCACGACGCGGGTGGAGCACTCGGCGATCCTGAACTTCTGCAAGCACCTGGAAGGAAAGGGCTACAGAGTCACGTACCTTCCCGTGGACACCCTCGGCCGGCTCAACATGGATGCCCTGCTGGAGTCTCTCGACGATCACACGGCCGTTGTCTCCGTCATGTACGCCAACAACGAGACGGGGGTGATCTTTCCCATCGAAGAGATCGGGAAGATGCTCCGCGCCCGCGGCATCCTCTTTCACGTCGACGCCGTGCAGGCTGTCGGGAAAATCCCGATCAACCTCAAGGAACTGCCCGTCGACATGATCTCCCTCTCGGGGCACAAGCTTCACGCCCCCAAGGGGATCGGGGTCCTGTACGTGAGAAAGGGCACGCGGTTCTGCCCCTATCTCATCGGCGGGCACCAGGAAAGAGGCAGAAGGGCAGGGACGGAAAACGTGGCCTCCATCATCGGTCTCGGCAAGGCCTGCGAGCTGGCCCGGAAGGAACTCGCCAGGGGAACGGCTCCATTGGCCGCGTTGAGGGACAAACTGGAGGCGGCCCTTCTCGAGAGCTGTCCCGATGCCCTCGTCAACGGAGACCGGGAAAACCGGCTTCCCAACACGACGAACATCAGCTTCGAGTACGTGGAAGGGGAGGCCATCCTGCTGCGTCTCAACGAATTCGGGATCTGCGCCTCCTCCGGGTCGGCCTGTACATCGGGGTCGCTGCAGCCGAGCCACGTGCTGCGCGCCATGGGGATCCCCTACACGGCCGTCCACGGCTCCGTCCGGTTCTCGTTGAGCGGCTACAACACGCAAAGCGAGATCGACCGGGTCGTCGAGGTCCTGCCGCCGATCATCCGGGAGCTGCGGTCCTATTCCCCCTTCGGGAGGGACAAGTTCGAGCAGTACCTCTGCAGGCTCGACGCGGCAAGGGCGGATTGAGCTGGTTTCCCTTGACACAGAGGGAGATCCGTCAATAAACTGAAACCAATCATGCATCGAATCCAGGGATTCGTGCAAACCAGGAGAATCGAATGAAAAAAATCGTAACCGTTACGTTGATCCTGTTCCTTGCTGCCGGCGTTGCCTTTGCGAAGCCCTACGAGGTGAACAAGAAGGCGGGTGAGTATTCCGTCAGTATCCGGATGGACAGGAATCCCCCTTCCGTGGGATCCAACAACATGGAGATTCTCATCACCGACAAGGCGGGAAAAGCCGTGAAAGACGCAAAGGTGATGGTCGATTACGGGATGCCGGCCATGCCCGGGATGCCGCCCATGGCCTACAAAGCGGACACCATGAGCCATGGCAACGGGTATCACACCGTTCTCAACATCTCCATGAAGGGGCCCTGGTATGTCAACATCAAGATCACGAGCCAGGGAAAGACGGTTTCGACAAAGTTCACCTTTGACGCGAACTAAGGTAACCGCGGACTCCGTCGTTGATCCTGTAGCATCGCCCCGTAGGGTTGTCTTCAGCCTTTCTGACACAGGGGGTTCCCGTCGGGTGATGACCTGACGGGAACCTTTCCCCCTTGCCTCTTCCTGGACACTCTCGAAACAGGGGATTTTCCCCTCGCAAGGAGAGCGACTTCCCATGGAACATCGAACCGATTCCAGGAACAGAAGTCCCTTCCTGAAAGTGCTTTTCCTGGCGATTGCACTTTTCGTCGCATCGCCGGTCCACGCCGAGGAAATGGACCTCAAGTGGCTCATCGATGAAGCGCTGCGCAATAACCGGGAGATGATGGCCGCCCAATCCCGGGTCGGTGCTTTCACACACAAGGTTCCCCAGGCGGGAAGCCTCCCTGACCCCATGTTTACGTTCGGATATCAGAATGACAGACTGAGCAGCTATACGTACGGACAGTCTCCCGATTCGAAGTGGATGTTCGAACTTTCCCAGACATTTCCCTTCGCGGGCAAACGAGGCCTGAAGGAGGATATGGCAAGGGCCGATGCCGAAAGCCAGAAAGCGTCCTATGAGGCCCTCCAGCGAAGGGTGATCTCGAAGGTGATTGAAAATTACTACGAGCTGTTCTTTGTCTACAGAAGCCTGGATATCATCGAGGAGCGGAAGTCTCTGTTCGCGAGCATGGAAGAGTCGGCCCTTGCGAGGTATTCTTCGGGCATGGCGTCGCAGCAGGACGCCATCATGGCACAGGCGGAGAAATACATGCTTCTCGAGAAAGAGGAGATGCTCCGGCAGAAGATCCAGACCCTGGAGGGAATGCTGAACCTCGCTGTCGGGAGGGACACGAGCCTGCCACTCGGGCGGCCGTCAATGGGCCGCGAAGCAAGACTGGAAGAGACACTCGGCGAACTGGTGAAAAAAGCCTATGACCGCTCCCCGGAGATCCGGGCGAAAGAGAAGGTGATTGCCGGCGCCGAAGCCAGGGTGAACATGTCGAGAAAAGAGTATTTTCCCGATGTAACGCTGAACGCCGGCACGGAACAGCGACGGGGGGATTACACCGACATGTACAAACTCACGGCATCCATCAATCTTCCCGTATTCTTCAGTTCTAGGCAGGAACCAGCCGTGAGGGAAGCCCAGGCGCAGCTTCTCGAAGCCAGGCATGATCTCGAGGCGATAAAGCTCATGATCTCGTCCTCCATCCGCGAGAACTATGCCATGGCCGCTTCGGCGCAGAGGCTGATGGAGCTATACCGAAGTGCACTGATCCCCAAGAGCAACCAGGATTACGAGGCGGCCCTTGCCGCCTATTCGACGGGCAAGGTCGATGCCCTCACGGTCGTCACGCGACTCAAGGCATTGATCGATTTCGAAATCCTCTACTGGACACAGTTCTCGGAGCGGCAGAAGGCCATCGCGAGGATCGGGGCGTATACGGGGGATCTGGCGGAATGATCCGGCCTCAGACAGTGAATTTCCACCCTCGGGGACTATGAAAAAATGAAGAAAAAGTACATCCCGGCCATCGGTGCGGCGCTCCTTGCGGTTGGGCTCCTGCTTTACCTTGCGGGCGTTGAGCCGCAGAACGGGTTCAAGGAGAAAGCCCCGTCATCTGTCTCCGCGCAGAGAGCGCCTTCCGGCGGCCACGAGGGCCACGGGGGGACGGCTCCGGCTCCTGCCGCTGCGCCGGAGTCCAAATCGGCGGAAGGCAAGGCATCGGTGGAGGCCCCTGCCGTTGAAATCACGATGGAGAAGCAGCAGATGATCGGGGTCAAGACGGTTTCCGCGACCCTGAGGCCCCTTAGAAAGATACTCAAGACGGTCGGCAGGATCGAATATGACGAACGCAGGCTCAGGACGGTGAACACCAAGGTCGAGGGGTGGATCGAAAAACTCTATATCGATTATACGGGCCGTTACGTCCGGCAGGGAGAGCCTATGGCAGAGCTCTACAGCCCGGAGCTCCTGGCGACCCAGGAAGAGTATCTCAACATCGTGAAGTGGCGACAGGAGAGTGGGACCGCCTCCGGAACGGGTGCGATGCTCTCCAGGGACGCCGAGGCCCTTGTCGAGGCGGCAAAGAAAAGGTTGCAGCGTTATGACATCTCGGAGGCGCAAATCCGGGAACTCGAGCAGACGGGCAAGGCCCGTAGGACCCTGACCATCTACAGTCCCGCAAACGGGTATGTCGTACAGAAAATGGTTATCCAGGGGATGAGGGTCATGCCCGGCGAGAAACTCTTCGATGTGGCCGATCTCTCCACCGTCTGGGTCATCGCCGATGTCTATGAGTATGAGCTGTCATCCATCCGTGTTGGCGAGCCGGCGTCCATCAGCCTGAGCTATCTGCCCGGGAAAGAGTTCCAGTCGAAGATTGATTATGTTTACCCGATGCTCTCGGGCGAGACGAGGACGGCCCGGGTGAGATTCGCCATCCCCAACCCCGAGGGAAGGCTCAAGCCCCAGATGTATGCCTCCGTGGAAATTGAGATCAGCCTGGGGAGCAAGCTGGCCATTCCAGATGATGCCGTCATCGAAACGGGCACCCGCCAGATCGTTTACGTGGACAAGGGGGAGGGGTATTTCGAGCCGAGGGAAGTCATGCTGGGGTTGCGAGCGGAAGGATATCGGGAGGTCTTGACGGGTCTGAAGGCAGGGGAGAAGGTGGCCGCCTCCGCCACATTCCTCATCGACTCCGAGTCGCAGCTCAAGGGCGTCAAACCTTTGGAAGGCGCTGTGCATAAGCACTGAGGTCAGGGTACAGGGTACAGGGTACAGGGTACAGGGAAAATCCCCCTGTCATCCCCCTTTGTAAAGGGGGACTGGGGGGATTAGACGAAATAGACCAAATAGGCGAAATAGACGGAATGGACGAGCTTCGCCCGTGATAGCCCGCATCATCGAATACAGTGCCAGAAACAAGTTTGTCGTCATCCTCTTCGTGTCGGCCGCCATCGCCTGGGGAATCTGGGCGATGAAGAACACGCCGCTCGACGCCCTCCCCGATCTTTCCGACACGCAGGTCATTATCTACACGGAGTGGCTCGGACGAAGCCCGGACCTCATCGAGGACCAGGTGACCTATACCATTTCGTCCACACTCCTGGCGGCACCCAAGGTGCAAGTTGTGCGTGGATACTCCTTCCTGGGAAGCTCCTTCATCTACGTCATTTTCGAGGAAGGGACGGACATCTACTGGGCGCGAAGCCGGATCCTGGAATACCTGCAGGCCGTGAAAAACAAACTTCCGGCTGACGTCAATCCAGTCCTGGGGCCCGATGCGACGAGTCTCGGCTGGGGATTTACCTATGCCTTGGTGGATGAAACCAAACAGCACGATCTTTCCCAACTCCGCACGATTCAGGATTACAACATCAAGCTTGCCCTGGAGAGCGTCCCGGGAGTATCCCAGGTGGCTTCCATCGGCGGATTCGTGAAGCAGTACCAGGTGACCATCGACCCCAACCGTCTTGCGGCCTTCAATATTCCGATTACGAAGGTGATGGAGGCCGTTCGGAAGAGCAATCGGGATGTGGAGGGTCGTGTCCTCGAGCTCTCCGGTGTCGAGTACATGGTCAGGGGAAGGGGGTACATCCAGAACAGAAAAGATGTCGAAGACATTCCCGTGGGGTCCGGCAGCGGAGGAACTCCGATCTTTCTCAGGGACGTGGCAAGTGTTCAGATCGGCCCCGAAATCCGGCGCGGCCTGGTTGACCTCGACGGCAGGGGTGAGGTGGTGGGCGGGATCGTCGTCGTGCGCATCGGGGAGAACGTCCTGGAGGTCATTGAGCGGGTAAAGGAACGGCTGAAACAGGATGTGGGGCCCAGTCTTCCGAAGGGGGTGAAGATCGTCACCACCTATGACCGCTCCGATCTGATCCGGAGAGCTGTCAAAACCCTTCGGGACCAGCTCATCGAGCTGGCCGTTGTGGTTTCCGTCGTCTGCGCAGTCTTTCTCTTCCACCTGCCCTCGGCCCTGGTGGCCATCCTGACACTGCCCGTGGCGATTCTCATTTCGTTCATCTGCATGTACTACCTGAACGTCACCTCCAACATCATGAGCCTGGGCGGCATTGCGATCGCCATCGGGGAGATGGTGGATTCGTCCATCGTCATGGTGGAAAATGCCCACAAGAAGCTCGAGGAATGGGAATCGCGGGGTTCGCCCGGCAACCGGGTCGATGTCATCATCGAGGCGGCAAAGGAAGTCGGCCCGTCTCTTTTTTACTCTCTGCTGGTCATCACGGTGGCTTTCCTGCCGATCTTCACGCTGCAGGCCCAGTCCGGGAGGCTCTTCAAGCCCCTGGCGTACACGAAGACCTTCGCCATCCTCTTTTCCTCCTTCGTGGCCATCACACTGACGCCAGCCCTGATGACGGTATTCATCCGCGGCCGGATCCGGCCCGAGGAAAAAAATCCCGTCAGCACAATCCTCCACAGGCTTTATGAGCCCGTGGTCCATTTCGCCCTGCGATTCAAGAAAACGGTCATCGTTGCGGCCCTGGTTATCATGGCCGTTACGGTCTATCCGTTCATGAAGCTGGGTACGGAATTCATGCCCCCACTCTATGAGGGGACCCTGTTCTACATGCCCGTGACGGTCCCTGCAGCCTCGATCTCCGAGGCGTCGAAACTGCTCCAGCTCCAGGACAGGCTCCTGATGCACATTCCCGAAGTGGCCCAGGTATTCGGCAAGGCGGGGCGTGCCGAGACGGCGACAGACCCGGCTCCCCTGGAGATGTTCGAGACCGTCATCAATCTCAAGCCCGAGTCGCAATGGCGGCCGGGAATGACGGTGGAGAAACTCAAAGACGAGATGAACGATGCCCTGACCATCCCCGGGGTAGCCAATTCCTTCACGATGCCCATCAAGGCCCGCATCGACATGCTGGCCACGGGTATTCGAACCCCCGTGGGCATCAAGGTCATGGGACAGAAGCTCGAGGAAATCGAAAAGATCGGCCTTCAGCTCGAGCATCACCTGAAGGAAGTCCCAGGCACCCGGAGCGTCTATGCCGAGAGGGTCACCACCGGGTATTTTCTCGATTTCAACATCAACCGCCAGGAGGCGGCCCGGTACGGTCTCAGTATTGATGACGTTCAGGAAATCATCCAGTCCGCCGTCGGCGGCATGAACCTGACCACTACCATCGAAGGCCGGGGGCGGTTTCCGGTGAATGTCCGGTACCCCCGTGAGATGCGAAGCGACGTGGAGATTCTCAAGAGGGTCCTCGTTCCCGTCATGTTGCAACCATCCGGGGAATATCCATCACCGATGGCGGCGGTGAAACCATTGATGCATGTACCCCTGGGGCAGATTGCCGAGATCAAGTTCATCAAGGGGCCTACGGCCATCAAGAGCGAGGAGGGACTCCTGGTTTCTTACGTATTCGTCGACTTTTCAGGTCGGGACGTGGGGGGCTACGTGGACGAAGCCAAAGCCAGGGTGGCCTCCCTGAAGATTCCTGAGGGGTATCGCCTCCAATGGAGCGGCGAATACGAATATCTCGTCACGACGCGGGAGAGATTGAAGATTGTCATCCCGCTCACGCTCCTCATCATCTTTGTCCTCATCTATTTCAATACCCGATCTACGGCCAAGACCCTGTTCGTGCTCCTTGCAGTGCCCTTTTCCCTCGTGGGGTCCTTCTGGTTTCTCTACCTCCTGAACTACAACATGAGCATCGCCGTCTGGGTGGGCGTCATTGCCCTGGCCGGCATCAGTGCCGAGACGGGCATGGTCATGTTTCTCTTCCTCGATCTGGCCTATGAGCGATGGAAAAGCGAAGGCCGCATGCGCAATTTGGAGGATCTGCGTGAGGCGATCCTGCACGGCGCGGTCCAGCGGCTGCGGCCGAAGGTCATGACGGTGGCGACCAACCTCGGTCTCGTCCCCATCCTTTTCAGCACGGGGACGGGCGCCGACGTGATGAAACGCATCGCCGCGCCGGTGATCGGCGGATTGATCACATCGCTCATCCTCGTCCTGATTCTCTACCCCATCATCTACATGATCTGGCGCGGGCGGGAGTTCCGCGGTCCATCCGATGGGGGCGATTGACAGCCCCGGCCGAGCCAAGTAACATCGCCGGTCAGAGAAAGATGACGAAAGGAGGCTGCCATGCTTCTCAAGCACTTCTTTACCGGAAAGATCGCCCACAGTTCCTACATCCTCGCCGGGAAAGAGGCCTGCGCCGTGATCGACCCCAGGCGTGACGTGGATCTCTACGTCCGAGAGGCCCGCGCGCTGGGCGTCACGATCACCCACATCCTCGAAACCCATCTCCACGCCGACTTCATCTCGGGCCACATGGACCTGGCCCGGGAGACCGGGGCGACGATTTACGCGCCGAAGTCGGCACAGTGCGCCTTCGATCACGTTGCCGTCGCCGAGGGGGACGTCATCGAACTCGAAGACATGAGCCTCAGGGTCTGGGAGACCCCCGGGCACACCCCCGAGCACGTCAGCTACGTCGTCACGGATCGGTCGCGCGGGGAAACCCCCGTGGGCGTGTTTGTGGGGGACGTGCTCTTCGTGGGGGACGTGGGCCGGCCGGACCTGTTTCCCGGCATCGCGACGGAGCTGGCGGGGAAGCTCTATCACAGCCTGCACGACAAGCTGCTCACCCTTCCCGATTTCTGCGAGGTCTACCCCGCGCACGGCGCGGGCTCCCTTTGCGGGCGCTCCATGGGCGCCAAGTGGCTCACCACGATCGGCTACGAGCGCCGCTTCAACGCGGCCCTGCAGGTCCGGGACAAGGCCGAGTTCATCCGGTTGCTCACGTCGAACATGCCCCCCGCACCCGATCACTTCAGCCGGTGCAGCGACATCAACCGCCGCGGTCCGGCCCTGCTTGCCGACCTGCCCGTCATGGAGGAATTGCGACCCGAGGCATTTCGCGAGAGGATGGACCCCGGCAAGACCGTGGTCCTCGACGCGCGCGGGTTCGCGGCCTTCGGAGGCATGCACGTCCCCGGGGCCTGGAGTCTCGACCTCAACGGCAACTTCCCCACCTTCGCGGGGTGGGTGCTGCCGACGGACCGGGACATCCTCCTGGTGGCCGAGGACTACGAAGACGCCGTCGAGGCCCGGACCTGGGCGCGCCGGGTCGGCATGGACCGGATCACGGGCTGCCTGGCGGGCGGCATGCCGGCATGGGCGTCGTCGGGGCTGCCGACGGAGTCCGTCCCTCTCATATCGACCGCGGAGCTGCACGATCGCATCTGCGCGGGAGCGCCGATGGTGCTCGTGGACGTGCGCGGACGCGGGGAATTCCGGAACAGCAGCATTCCCGGCGCCGTCAACATCCCCGCCCCCGACCTGCGGACGCGCCACGCCGAGCTGGATCCGGAAAAGCTCATCGTCGTCATCTGCAGCACGGGCAACCGATCGAGCCTGGCGGCGAGTATCCTCAAGCAGCGCGGCTTCCGGAAGATCATGAACGTCGCCGGCGGGATGACAGGCTACAGCGCGGCGGGCCACGCGCCGCAGTGCACCGTCTGCGAGAACCCTCACGGCTCGAGGACCTTCGCGAGCGCGGCCTGACCGGCGGGGGGAAAAGAAGAAAGGAGATCGTCGCCATGGAATGGCTGACCGCATGGCCCTGGTCCCCCTACGCCGCCGGCGCGGGGATCGGCGTGCTGAGCTGGCTGACCCTTCTCTTTTCGGGGCATCCGCTGGGCTGCTCCACCTCCTTTGCGCGGACCGCCGGGATGATCGAGAAGCTCTTCCGCGGCCGGGAGGTGGAGATGAAGCCCTTTTACCGGGAGATCCCCCCGGTCGTGGACTGGCAGTGGATGCTCGTGGTCGGCATGGTGGTCGGTGCCTTCCTGTCCGCCCTGCTCTCCGGCGATTTCCGCTGGCAGTGGATCCCGCCGCGGTGGGAGGCCGCGTTCGGTGACGACCGCGCCGTGCGCATCGCCGCGGCCGTCGCCGGGGGCATCCTGCTCGGTTTCGGGTCGCGCTGGGCCGGTGGGTGCACCAGCGGCCACGGCATCAGCGGCACGATGCAGCTTGCCCTGTCGAGCTGGGTGTCGGCCTGCTGTTTTTTCGTCGGAGGCATCGCCACCGCCGTGCTCATTTTCGGGTAGCCGGTCTGGAGGGGACGGGATACGATGGAGGGAAAATCACAGCTTGCCCGCGGGCTGCTTTTCGGGATCGCATTCGGCTTTCTCCTTCAGAAGGGGGGCGCGACCCGCTACGACGTGATCATCGGGCAGCTTTTGCTGCAGGATTTCACCGTGGTGAAGATCATGCTCTCCGCGGTCCTCACCGGGATGATCGGCGTCCATGCCATGAAGAGTCTCGGCTGGGTGCACCTCAACCCGAAACCGGGTTCCTGGAGCCAGAACGTCATCGGCGGGCTCATCTTCGGCGCCGGGTTCGCCCTTCTCGGGTATTGTCCGGGGACGATCGCCGGCGCGATCGGCAACGGCTTCCTGGACGCCCTGGCAGGCGGACTGACGGGGATCCTCATCGGCTCCGGGCTCTTTGCCGCCCTCTACCCGCGGCTCCGGGACGGGATCCTCAGGGCGGGATATTACGGCGACGTGACCCTGCCGGGGCTGCTGACGGTCGGCGACTGGACCGTCATCGTCCCCCTGGGCGCGCTGCTGGTGCTGACGCTCTTTCTCCTGGAGCGGGCGGGGCTCTGACAGCCGGGGCAGCGCGGCTTGACAAATCAGACGGTATGCGCGACGATGCCCGACAGTTGCGCATATCCCGTCACGGTTTTTCTACCCGAAAGGAGGGGTCCCATGATTAAGGAGTTCAGGGAATTCGCCATGCGCGGCAACGTGGTGGACATGGCCGTGGGCATCATCATCGGCGCGGCCTTCGGCGCCATCGTCAAGTCCCTCGTCGACGACGTCCTCATGCCGGTCATCGGTCTCCTGATGGGCAACGTCGACTTCTCCAACTTCTTCCTTGTGCTCAAGGCGGGCAAGGTCCCGGGCCCCTACGCGACGCTGGCGGAGGCCAAGGCGGCCACGGCGGTCACCCTCAACTACGGGCTCTTCGTCAACTCCATCGTCACCTTCCTCATCGTGGCCTTTGCCGTCTTCCTCCTGATCAAGCAGATCAACCGCCTGAAGCGGGAGGAGGCCCCGGCGGCCCCGACGACGAAGGAGTGCCCCTTCTGCCTCTCGGCGGTCCCGCTGAAGGCCACCCGCTGCCCCCAGTGCACCTCGGAGCTGAAGGCCTGAAAGGAATCGGGCGGAGTTGGATCGAGACATGAGGGGCGCCGTGATCCGGCGCCCTTTTTTGCGGCGTTCGCCATGGAGCGGAAAGGGAGGGCCGACGCGGGGTCAGCGGCGGTCGGCCCACGGGGCCGGACCGGCGGCCGCCTTTCGGCGGACCCAGCCGAGAAAACGCGCGGCCGGCCAGGTGACGACCGCGACGACGGCGAGAACGAGTCGCTCGGCCATCGTGTATCTCGGGTAAACGGTCTGCATCGGACGCTCGTGATGAAATGTTCCCCTGAACGGACCTGTTGCAAATTCACTGCCACGGTCGGCCGGCGGCTCCCGAATTTGCCTCTAAAGGATGATCGGTCTTCTGCCGAAATCTCTTGCGCGCCGCAGGTCGGCCGTGTTGATGGGCTCGGAATCATTGCATGTATTTCGGGCACGCCCGCGGTTCGCCCTGGCAGGGAATCTGCATGTCCGATCCGGTGACGGGGCCGCTTCACCCGGACCGATCCAAGCGAACGGAGCTCGAGAACCATGCGCGTACTGATTGTGGAAGACGATTTCGTCGGCAGCCGCCTGATGAAGAAGTTTCTCGAGGCGGAGTGTTTCTGCCACCTCGCCTTCGACGGCCGCGAGGCCATCGAGGCGTTCGAGACGGCCCTCCTAGAGGAAAAACCCTACGACCTGATGTTCCTCGACATCATGATGCCCGAGGTGAACGGCATCGACGTGCTCAAGGCCGTCCGGGACCTCGAGGAGCAGCGGGGCATCGCCCCCGACAAGGGCGTCAAGGTGATCATGACGACCGCCATGAACGACGCCGACGTCATCATGGAAGCCTTCAATGCCCGGTGCGACGGGTATGTCGTAAAACCGATCCGCAAAGAACAGATCTTCGAGGAGATCCGGAACCTCGGGCTCCTTCACCCCGAAAGCCCATGATCCCTCCGCGGGGCCCCCATGCGGCCCCGCTTCGTTGCGAGCCCTGCCGACCATTCATCCTTGACCGAAGACCGCCCCGGCGATAATAGAAGAGCAGCGGGCGCATGAAATCGCCGATCCCGCTTCGACGGCCGGAATCCGACACCGGAGTGTCACGGATTGAAAACCGGAATCACCCATCTTCCCCTTCACGGCGGCAGGGCCCCTGCCTGGCTCTTCGGGCGGATGACGCTGCTCGCCCGCGAGATCGTCCTCGTCCTCCTCCGGGACTTCGGGGCCGGGGAACTGCTCCGGCGCCTGTCGGACCCGTTCTGGTTCCAGGCCCTGGGCTGTGCCCTCGGCTTCGACTGGCACTCCAGCGGCCTGACCACCACGACCTGCGGCGCCCTCAAGGAAGGCATCCGGGGGATGGAGCATGAGATCGGCTTTTTCGTCTGCGGCGGCAAAGGGCGGGTCTCCCGGTTCACACCCCGGGAGATCGAGGGGCACGGCAAACACCTGCGCGCGGACCCCGGGACCCTCGTCTACGCCAGCCGCATGGCGGCCAAGGTGGACAGCGCCGCCGTCCAGGACGGCTACGAGCTCTACCACCACGTGTTTCTCTTCGACCGCGACGGCAACTGGGCCGTCGTTCAGCAGGGCATGAACGACGCGACGAAGACCGCGCGGCGCTACCACTGGCTGTCATCGGACCCGCTGGACTTCGCATGCGAGCCGCACCAGGCCGTATGCTGCGACAGCCGCGGGGCGGCGCTGAACCTCGTGGCGCGCGAGGGGGAGGCCAACCGGGCGGCCTCGGTGTCGCTTGCCTCGGAGCAGCCGGAGCGGGTTCTCCGGGAGCTCGGCGGCATCGCTCGCCTGGAGCTGCCCGCCCGCCACGCCGTGACGCGGGCGGACATCAGCGAGGCGCACCTGCACCGGGTTCTCCTGAAAACCTACGAGCGGAGACCCGCGGACTTCGAGGCGCTTCTCGGGACGGCCGGCGTGGGGGCCAAGACGCTCCGTGCCCTCGCGCTGCTCTCGGAGCTGCTCTACGGGGCGAAGCCTTCCTTCCGGGACCCGGCCCGGTTCAGCTTCGCCCACGGCGGCAAGGACGGGCACCCCTATCCCGTGGACCGGGAACTCTACGACCGCTCCATCGAGTTCCTGAAAGAGGTCGTCAACGCCGCGAAGATCGGGGAGCACGAAAAGAGGCGGGCCTTCGGACGCCTGGGCGCATTTTACGGGCGTACCGATGCGGGACCGGAATGACGGCGTGATGGAAGATTGGAATGTCGGGGAAAAGATGGTATGAGATCCCTCTGATACAAGAGTGAACCGACACCACAGCAGCATCGGAGGCATGGGATGAGAATCGGGATCATCGGGATCGGGGGAGTGGGAGGCTACTACGGCGGCAAGCTGGCCCTGAAGTACACCGGCCGCAGCAAGCACGAGGTTGTCTTTTTTGCGCGCGGGGAGCACCTGGCGGCGATCCGGAGGGACGGGCTCAGGCTCGTGACCGTGGAAGGGGAGTACCTCGTGAGGCCGGCGCAGGCCACGGACAACGCGGCTGAGATCGGACCGCTGGACCTGGCGATCTTCTGCACGAAGAGCTACGGGCTCGAGGACGCGGCCCGGGCCTTCACAGCCAATCTCGGGGCCGAATCGATCGTGCTGCCCCTCCTGAACGGCGTGGACGTCACGGACCGGCTCCGGGCGGTTCTCCCCAGGGCGGAGGTGCTCTACGGCGGCGTCTTCATCAGCTCGGCCATCCAGGCCCCGGGCGTCGTCAAGCAGGTCGGCGGGACGGGCCAGCTCTTCTTCGGCCCTGTCAATCCGGCGGACGTGGAAAAATTCCGCCCCATCGAGGCCCTGCTGAAGGATGCCGGCATCAAAGCGGAGCTCTCCGCCGACGCGCTGCTTCCCCTGTGGACGAAGTACATCTTCATCGGCCCCATGGCCGGGGTCACCTCGCTGACGGGCAAGCCCTTCGGCGGCGTCCTGGCCGACGCGGCCGACCGCGCCCTGGTCGAGGGGATGATGAAGGAGATCGAGGCCGTCGCCCGAAAGAAGGGGATCCCCTTCCCGCCCGACATCGTGGAGGCCTCGATCGGCAAGGCCGCCGCCTTCGCCCCGACCACAAAGACCTCCATGCAGCTCGACTACGAGCGCGGCAACCGGACGGAGCTCGACATCTTCACCGCCTACATGGTGAAGGCCGGCAAGGAGCTCGGCGTCCCGGTCCCGCTGCACCGGAAGGTCTACGCGGAGCTCATGATGCGCGAATGAGGGGGACAGAGGGGGATTGGTTGATTCGCAGGATCCCGGCGGCCGACTCCTATCTCACGCTGACCCGTCGGAGCTGAACGAAGTCGGTCAGTCCCTTCATCGCCTTTTTGATCCCGTCCTGCAGCGGGAGGGTCATGCCTTCCGAGACGGCCTTTCCGCGCACCTCGGCCGCAGTGCCCCGTTTCTGGATGATCCTCTGGATGGGCTCCGTCGCCACGAGGACCTCGTGGATGGCGATCCTGCCCCAGTAGCCCGTTCCGCCGCAGGCGTCGCGGCCCTGGGACCGGTAGAGCTTCATCGGCTCCCGCGCCGAAATCCCCGGGGACGCCGCCAGGAACTCCTCGCCGCAGGCCCGCTGGATCTTCCGGTATTCGATCTCCGTGGGGACGTAGGACTCCCGGCACCGCCGGCAGAGGCTTCGCACGAGGCGCTGCGAGACGATGCCGATGAGGGAGTCGCCGAAGGGGAAGGGGTCGAGCCCCATGTCCAGAAGGCGCAGCAGGGCGTCCTCCAGGCCCCCGATGGGCAGCGTGGCGACGCGCCGCTCGATCGTCTCGCCGTTTCAGCAGCGGAACTTGATCTTGCCGTCCTGGGGCAGCCGCTTCTCGGTGATGTCCATGCCCGCGTAGGGGGGCAGCTCCCCGTCGATCCGGGACCGGATGTCCACACGCCTCTCTTGCCGGTTGGGCTCGATGCGGATGTCCGAGGCGCGGCGCCGGAACGCCTCGTTGATGATCTTGTTCATGATCTGCGGGACGATGTTGTCCGTCTCGTTGACCTCCGGCTCGTCGTCCGCGGGCCCCGACTCGTCGGGAACCCCCTTCTCGATCATGTCGCGGAGCTCCACCTCTCCTCCCCTCTTGCTGTAGAAGTGGTGGATGAACTTGAAGATGTCCTCTTTCCCGGCGGGGCGGAAGTCCACGGCCTTCGTCTTCAGGATGGACTGCACCTCGTCGCGGCGGATGGCGGCCACCATTTCGTCGCGGTTGACCGGCTTGGTGAGGTAGTCGTAGGCGCCTTTCCTGAGGCAGTCCACGGCGATCTTCGTCTCGTTGGCGGCGGAAACCATGATGCATTCCGTGTCCGGGCTGGTGTTCTTGATGTGCTCCAGGAGCTGCAGCCCGTCCATCCAGGGCATGTTGATGTCCAGGAGGGCGATGTCGAACCTGTCCCCGTTTGCCACGGCGGCCGCGGCGTTCCGGGGGTCGATCTCCAGGCGGGGGTTCTTGAAGCCCGATCCGATCAGCCCGCGGCGCACGCTGTCGAGACAGTCCTGTCCGTCGTCGACGATGAGTATGGGACTCTGCAGGGAAAGACTCCTTGCCCGTCGGGGGTTATGCCCGGTGCGTGACCGTTCGGCTTCGCTGCGTCAGACGCACGTCTCTCCGGTGATCCCCACAAGAGTCAAACCAGATAGCACGGCATCAGCGCTCACGATCGCTGATTCGGAAGGGGGATCCCTATTTCTGAGCGGGGTCACGAGCCGATTCGGGGCCGAGCGGCGGCAATCGCTTTCAGGCGCCGGGCGCGCGGCGCTCTGCGGAGGGGATGTCGGCCGTGGGGGTTCACCCCGGGTTCACCCCAGGATCGGTCGGATCAGGTCGGTCACGCGCCTCGCGATGGACAGGCAGGCCGTCAGGCCGGGCGATTCGATCCCGACGAGGTTGACCCAGCCCGGAAGCCCCAGGCGGCTCTCCTCGGAGATGACGAAATCGCGGATCTCCTCTCCCGGACCCTGCAGCTTGGGGCGCATGCCGCACATATCGGGCTGGAGCGACTCCCTGGCGAGCGCGGGGAGGTACGTGGTGATCGACTCGAAAAAGGCGTCGCGCTTGCCCTCGTCGACGCGGTAGTCGACGGCGTCGACGTACTCCACGTCGGGACCGAAGCGGACCCGGCCTCCCAGGTCGAGGGTCGCGTGCACGCCGAGCCCCTCGTGCTTCGGTGTCGGCACGGGGTAGACGAGGTGGCGGATCCGGGGCGGGGGGGAGGCGGAGAAATAGCTTCCCTTGCAGAGCTTCAGGCGGTACCCCTCGAGGTCCACGTCGATGCCGGGCATGGCCGCCACGCGGTCCGACTGCAGCCCCGCGCTGTTGACGACGACCCGCGAGGAAACGCGGGTCTCCCCGCCGTTGATCTCCAGGTCGTGACGGACGCCGTCGTAGTGCGCGGCCGTGACGCAGGACCGGAACGCGACGGTCGCCCCGCTGCCCGTTGCGCCGACGAGCAGGGCGCGCATGAGGCTGTGCGAGTCGACGATGCCCGTGGAGGGCGACAGGAGCCCCGCCGCGGCGGAGACCTCCGGCTCGAGGGAACGGACGACGCGGCCGCTCAGCAGGAGCAGGTCGTCCACCCCGTTGGCATGCGCCTTTCCCAGGAGGCCGTGAAGGGCCTCCTCTTCGCCGGCGTTGGCCGCGACGATGAGCTTGCCCGTCCGGCGGTGGGGGATGCCCCTCGCTTCGCAGGCCTCGTAGAGGAGCCTTCGGCCCTCGACGCACAGCCGGGCCTTGAGGGTCCCCTCGGGGTAGTAGATCCCGGCGTGGATGACCTCGCTGTTGCGGCTGCTGGTCTCCAGGCCGTGGCTTTCGTTTTTCTCCAGCAGCAGGACGCCGCCGAAGTGTCTCGAGAGCTCCTCGGCGACGGCGAGACCGACCACGCCCGCACCGATGACGGTAATGTCGAAAACGTGCCGTTCCACAGCGGATATGTAAAGACAACGAGGCCGAATTTCAAGTCAAAAGGTGGGTTCGGCCCCGCCGGGGATGTCTCGCGTGCGTGGGCGTTTCCAAGAAAAATGCAGTGACCGGGTGGAGTCGAACCCCCACCCGGCCCGGTTTCGGGTGTGGACGCGACGCGGTCAGGGCGTGATCTGTCCCGCCGCATCGACGGTGTAGGTCCTGTCGCCGCTGCCGTGCACGGACGTCAGGAGGAGGCCCCCCTGGGTACCGTCGCTCACCGTCAGGGTGACGCCGGCGGACTGGGAATACCCCGAAGCCTGCAGCCGGGCGACCGTGACCGTGGCGGTGGGCCAGTCGCTGAAGTAGGCCTGCGCCGCCGTGTACGCGTTCTTCACGTCCGCACGGGCCGTCGCGTTGTAACCCCTGACCCGGTACGAATTGAACTGGGGAATCGCGATGGCCGCCAGGATGCCGATGATGGCCACGACGATCATGAGTTCAACCAGCGTGAAACCTCTCTGCCCTTTCTTTTCCGCGAAATAACCGATCATGAGCACAATCCCCCTTTCGAGATTTCGGACACATTGCAGTTCCCGCATGCCGATTCCGCACGGATCGAGCCTGCAGGCGCTGTCGTCGCTCCCGTGAAACGGTGCGCGCAGGATGACCTCATGCCGTGCCGCATCAGCATACCCTGTCGCCTCCCCCACGAGGCATCATGCGTGCCCGGAACCGTGCAGTCTCAATATGATAATCATATCAACCTGTTAGGCCTTTCCCGGGGAGTCCTTGGCAGCGGGGGCAGGCGGCTCGGGGAGGTTCATTACGGGATGGCGGACGGATGAAGTTCAATGATTGCAAGCATGTGAGAGGCGGCCCCGATTCGGGGCGGTTCAGAATGACACATGGAAAAAGACCGGTTGCCGTTTCCACGGCCGATGTTTACAATGTCCCATCATGGCTTCGTCCTCCATCCGGGTCCGCGGGGCCCGGCAGCATAACCTCAAAGGCTTCGATCTCGACATCCCCCTCAACACCCTGACCGTGATCACGGGTGTGAGCGGCGCCGGCAAATCGTCGCTCGCCTTCGACACCCTTTACGCCGAAGGCCAGCGGCGCTACGTGGAGACCTTCTCCCCCTACGCCCGCCAGTTCCTCGACCGCATGAACCGCCCCCGCGTCGAGCGCATCGAGGGGATCCCCCCCGCGCTTGCCATCGAGCAGGGCGACCCCGTCCGGACTTCGCGTTCCACCGTGGGGACCATGACGGAGATCACCGACTACGCGAAGCTCCTCTACGCGCGCATGGCCGTGCTGACCTGCCGGGGGTGCGGCGAGCCCGTCAGGAAGGACACGGCCCAGTCGATTTTCGAGTCGCTCGGGTCCCTGCCCGAAGGCACCCCCGTCGTCGTGACCTTTCCTGCCGACTCCGACGGCGATGCCGCGGCGCTGGAGAAGAGGCTCCGGCAGTCGGGCTTCGACCGGGTCTGGAAGGGCGGCGGCGTGCTCCCCCTCGAGGAAGCCCGCGGCGAGGCGCGACTGAACGTCGTGGCGGACCGCCTGATCTTCCGGAGGGGCGACCGGAAGCGGATCGTCGACTCCCTGGAGACGGCCCTGAAGGCGGGGCAGGGGAAGGCGGACGTGCACACCCCCGCGGGGCCGGCTCCGTTCAGTACGGCCCTGCACTGCCCGGCCTGCGACATCGCCTACCGGCAGCCGACGGCGAACTCCTTCTCCTTCAACTCCCCCGCCGGGGCCTGCCCCGCCTGCCGCGGTTTCGGCCGCGTCATCGACGTGGACATGGACCTGGTCGTGCCCGACGCGGGCAAGTCGATCCGGGACGGGGCCGTAAAGCCATGGACGGGCATCGCCCGGGCGGAGTTCGAGGATCTTCTCGCGTTCTGCAGGCGGCGGCGCATCCCCGTCACCGTCCCCTGGCGGGATCTCACCGACGAGCAGCGCCGCCTCGTCCTCGAGGGGGACGACGACTTCTACGGCGTACGAGGCTTCTTCCAGTGGCTCGAGACGAAGCGCTACAAGCTCCACGTGCGGGTCTTCCTGGCCCGTTACCGGGGCACCCGCCCCTGTCCCGAGTGCCGCGGCACGCGTTTCCGGCAGGAGGTGCTGCTCTGGAAGGTCGGCGGCAGGAGCATCGCCGATCTGTACGCCATGACCGTCGAGGAGGCCGCGCGCTTCATCGAGGCGGTGTCGGCGGGTCCTCTGGACGAGGCCTCGTCGCTTCTCCTCGGCGAGGTCGGCAGACGGCTGCGCTACCTCACGGACGTGGGCCTCGGGTACCTGACCCTCGACCGGCAGTCGCGGACGCTCTCGGGGGGCGAGGTGGAGCGCGTGAGCCTCACCAAGGCCCTGGGAACGTCGCTCGTCAACACCCTCTTCGTCCTCGACGAGCCCACCGTGGGCCTGCACCCCCGCGACAGCGGCAGGCTGCTCGCGATCCTGAAATCCCTGCGCGACCAGGGCAACACCGTCGTCGTCGTCGAGCACGACCCGGAGATCATGGCCGGCGCCGATCACATCGTAGACCTGGGCCCCGGGGCGGGCGAGCGGGGAGGCGAGCTTCTCTACAGCGGGACCCTGGAGGGTCTCATGAAGCTGCCCGGCTCGCCGACGGGCGGGTACCTGAGCGGCGCGTTCCGCATCCCCGTGCCGGAGCGGAGGCGAAGCCCGCGGGGCGTTCTCACCATCCGCGGCGCCTCGGAGAACAACCTCAAGGGGATCGACGCGGCCATTCCCCTGGGGGTCCTCACGGCCATCACGGGCGTGTCGGGTTCGGGCAAGAGCACCCTCGGTGTCGACATCCTCTACCGGGCCCTCAAGAGGGGTCTCGGCGGCCGGGAGGAGCGTCCCGGTAAGCACGGATCGATCGAGGGCGCCGGCCGTGTCAGGGACGTGATCCTCGTAGACCAGCGGCCCGTCGGGAAGACGCCGCGGGCCACCCCGTTGACGTATCTAAAAGCCTACGACCCCATCCGGGCGATCTTTGCCGCCGAGCCGGCGGCGAAGGCGAAGGGGTTCACGGCATCGACCTTCTCCTTCAACACGGCGGGCGGCCGATGCGAGACCTGCGAGGGGGAAGGGTTCGAGAAGGTGGAGATGCAGTTCCTCTCTGACGTCTACCTGCCGTGCCCCCAGTGCGACGGCAGGCGCTTCAAGCCGGAGGTTCTCGAGGTGCTGCACCGCGGCCGGAGCATCCGCGACATCCTCGAGATGACGGCGGAGGAGGCCGCCGCCTTCTTCGGGGGCAACCGCAAGGTCGAAAAGGCCCTCAAGCCGCTCATCGACGTGGGCCTAGGCTACCTGCGCCTCGGCCAGCCCGTGAACACCCTCTCGGGGGGCGAGGCGCAGCGGATCAAGCTGGCGCGGCACATCGGGCTGGAGAAGGTCCGCGATTCGCTCTTCATCTTCGACGAGCCCACCGTGGGCCTGCATCCCCGCGACGTCTCCGTGCTGCTCGCGGCCTTCGAGAACCTGATCGCCTCCGGCAACAGCGTCGTCGTCATCGAGCACAACCCCGAGGTGATCAAGTGCGCCGACCACGTCGTCGACCTGGGTCCCGAGGGCGGCGAGGCGGGGGGGCGCATCGTGGCGCAGGGAACGCCGGAACAGGTTGCGAAGAACCCCGCGTCGCAGACAGGCCTCCACCTGCGGCCGTATCTCGGGGAGCGATGCGAGGCCCCCACGGCGCCGCGGGATCCGGGCGCGGCGGCGGGCCTCGGAAACGGGGGCTCCGTCGAGATCCGGGGGGCGCGGGAGCACAATCTGCAGGATGTCACGGTCGAGATCCCCCGGGACCGGCTCGTCGTCGTCACGGGGGTGAGCGGTTCGGGAAAGTCGACGCTCGCCTTCGACATCCTCTTCGCCGAGGGGCAGCGCCGCTATCTCGAGTGCCTGCCGAACTACATCCGCCAGTACCTGAAGATCATGGACCGCCCCGAGGTGGACGGCGTGACGGGCATCCCGCCCACGGTGGCCATCGAGCAGCGCACGAGCCTGGGGGGCAGACGCTCCACCGTGGCGACCCTCACGGAGATCTACCACTTCCTGAGGCTTCTCTACAGCAAGCTCGGCACGCAGCACTGCCCGGGCTGCGGCGAGCCCATCGTCTCGCAGAGCCCCGAGGCGATGCTCGAGGAGATCGGGCGCAGAGCGGGCAGGGGGCCCGTGACCGTGGCGGCGCCGCTGGTATTCGGCCGGAAGGGCTTCCACCGCGAGCTGCTCGCGCGGCTCCGGAAGCAGGGGTTCCGCGAGGTCCTCGTGGACGGGCGGGTCCTGCCGCTCGAGCCTGTCCCGGCGCTGGATCGATTCCGGGAGCACGACCTCGACGTCGTGGTCGGCAGGGCGATGGCGGGCTCCGGGGACCTCCGGGGGATCGTCGAGAGGGCGCTCGCAGCGGGGAAGGGAAGCCTGCGGGTGATCGACGGCCGGGAAGGATCATGGGTCCTGAGCGAGAAGCTGACCTGCCGCCGCTGTTCTCGGGGCTTCGAGCCGCTCGACCCGAGGCTGTTTTCCTTCAACAGCCGCCGCGGGGCCTGCCCGGCGTGCGAGGGGATCGGGACGGTCGGCGAGAGGGACTGTCCGGACTGCGGCGGCAGGCGGCTGAGGCCCGAGGCCCTGGCCGTCCGGGTCAAGGGCAAGGGGATCGCGGAGCTGACGGCCCTGTCCGTCCGCGAGGCCGGCGAAGCCGTCCGGGCCTTCGCCTTCGAGCCGCACGAGGCGCCCGTGGCGGACGGGATCGTGGCGGAGCTGCTGCCCCGGTTCCGGTTCCTCGAGCAGGTGGGGCTCGACTACCTGGCCCTCGACCGCGGCGGCGACACCCTGTCCGGCGGCGAGGCCCGGCGCATACGCCTCGCGGCCCAGCTGGGCTCGAATCTCACGGGCGTCTGCTACATCCTCGACGAGCCCACCATCGGCCTGCACCCGAGGGACAACGACCGGCTCATCGCGACGCTTCGCGACCTGCGCGGGCGGGGCAACTCGGTGATCGTCGTCGAGCATGACGAGGAGACGATCCGCGCAAGCGACTGGATCGTGGACCTGGGGCCGGGCCCGGGGCCCCTCGGGGGGCGCGTCGTGGCCCAGGGGACGCTCGGGGATCTGAAGAAGAACCCCGACTCGGTCACGGGCAGCTGGGTCAACGGCCACCGGCGGGAGATCACCTCACGGCTTCGGCCCGTCGCCGGGCGGGACCGTCTTTCCGTCGAGGGGGCGCGCAGGAACAACCTCCAGGGGATCGACCTCGCCGTCCCGCTGGGGACGCTGACCTGCGTCACCGGCGTGAGCGGCTCCGGGAAATCGACCCTCGTCAAGGAGGTCCTCTACGAGGCGCTCAGGGCGAAGCTGTCGAAAGGCTGTCCGGACCCCGGGGGCTACGACCGGATCTCGGGATGGGAGAAGCTCTCCCGGGTCGTCGAGATCGATCACTCGCCCATCGGGCGCACGCCGCGCTCGACGCCGGCCACCTACGTGGGGTTCTTCGACGAGATCCGCAGGCTCTTCGCGCGCCTTCCGGACTCGCGGACGCGCGGATACGGCCCGGGCCGTTTCTCCTTCAACACGGCGGGCGGCCGCTGCGAGACCTGCGCGGGGCAGGGCGAGATCCGCGTGGAGATGTCCTTCCTGCCCGACGTCTACGTGCACTGCGAGACCTGCGGCGGGCGGCGCTACAACGAGGAGACCCTGGCCGTGCGCTACCGCGGCAGGACCATCCACGACGTGCTGAACATGACCTTCGGCGAGGGGCTCGAGTTCTTCGGCGCCGTGCCTGCGATCCGCAGGGAGCTGGAGCTGCTCGTTGCCATCGGCCTGGACTACATGACCTTCGGCCGGCCGAGCCCGACGCTCTCGGGCGGCGAGGCCCAGCGTATCAAGCTCGCGCGGGAGCTCTCCCCCTCGACGGAGAGGGCGGGCAGGACGCTCTACATCCTGGACGAGCCGACGACGGGGCTTCACCTGGCCGACATCGAGAAGCTGCTTCGCGTGCTGCAGAAACTCGCGGACCGCGGCGATACGGTGCTCGTCATCGAGCACAACCTGGAGGTCATCCGCGAGGCCGACTGGGTGATCGACCTCGGGCCCGAGGGGGGCGAAGGCGGGGGACGCGTTGTGGCCGCCGGGACACCCCGCGACCTGCTGAAACGGGTGAAGGTCTCGCACACGGCGCAGGGGCTCGCGCGCTACCTGCGGGAGCCGTCAACGGGGAGGCGTCCCGGGCGTCAGGAAGATTCGAGGAGGGCTTTGCGATGAGCCGACGTTTCCTGTGCCGCGCCGCGATGGTCCTGTGCGCCCTGCTGGCGCTTGCCGGGCAGGGTGAGGCCGCCTCGAAGGCGCTGCCCTTCAGGCAGGGCGAGCGGCTGGTCTACCGGGCGATGTGGGGGTTCATCCCCGCCGGCGAGGCCGTCATCGAGGTCCTGCCGGACACGAACGTCGAGGGCGCCCGGGCGCGCCACTTCGCCATGACGACCACGACGAACTCCCGGGTCGACCTGTTCTACCGGATCAGGGAGCGGCAGGACTCCTTCACCGACGCCTCGATGACACGGACCCTGCAGTACCGCAAGAGGAGCACGGGGAACCACCCGCGGGACGTCATCGTCACCTACGACTGGAAGAACCGCACGGCCGCCTACGCAAGCTTCGGAAACGCGGAGAAGCCCGTGGAGATCCTGCCGGGCACCTTTGACCCGCTGGCGATCTTCTTCGTGATCCGCACGCACCGGCTCAAGCCGGGGGACGTCCACGAGATCCCCGTCACCGACGGCAAGAAGTGCATCGCCGTCAAGGCCGCCGTCGCGGGGCGCGAGGCGGTCGTGATCGACGGCAGGGTCTACGACACCCATCTCGTCGTCCCAGACATGGAGAGGCTGCAGGGGGTCGTGCCGAGCCGGGACGACCCGTCGCTGAAGATCTGGTTCACCGCCGACGAACGGCAGGTGCCCGTGAAGATCCAGAGCAAGGTGGCGGTGGGGAGTTTCATCTTCGAGCTGATCTCGGCGACGGACTGAGCGTCCGAGCGTTTTTGCGACGGGGCAAACCCATCTGAGCTTATTTCAGATGCCCCTCCAATTCCTTCCAGCCCCTGAGTCTTGTCGCGCCCTTCACGGGCTCGAAGCTGAAGGCCTGGGGCTTGTACCTGAAGGCCGACTCGATCACCGGCGGCCCGCCGACGACGGCGCGGACCTTCAGGCCCTTCTTCGCCAGGTCTTTGAATACGGCGCCGCCGTCCCAGGGCAGAAGGGGACCGTCGGCATATTCGTTCTCCGTGAGCCACGCGCGGACCGCCCTCCAGTTCGTCTGTCCCGTCTGGAGGTAGATCAGGGGGTATCGCTTCGCGATCGCTGCGACCGCTTGAAGGCTTCCGGGGCGTCCGGGGTTCATGAACCCCCCCTGGAGCAGGGTGCCCTCCACATCGACGGCCACGACCCCCGATCCGGGCTTGACGACCAGCAGGGTTCCTCTCCCGGTGCTGTTCCGGGCCACGGCCCGGATGTCCATGAGCCCGGCGCGCGAAGCCCTGTAGAACCGGTACGCCGCCCCGTCGCCCCCCGAGAGGTTCTTGCCCAGGGAGACATCGTCGACGAAGAACTCGACGATCTCCCCTCCCCGGGTGAACAGGGTGCCACGCGTCTCGGCCTTGAGGCGGACCTCCTCCCCCCGCACCGCGACCGCGTCGAAGACGTACACGTCGGCATGAATGGCAGGCGCGGGTACAAGGATGGACAGGGCGGATATCAGGAAGAAGCAAGCCGAAAGCCGGCACATTCTTTCCGTCCTCTCAACCTTGAGCCTTGTGCCTTGTGCCTTGAGCCTGCCGCGCACCGGCTATGCATGCTCGCCCGCTTTGCGGAGCAAGAGCTCCCAGTCCTCGTCCACCATCTTCTGGATCACGTCCAGATCGGCGTCCGTGAGGTGCTGGAAGCGGCCCTGGATCTTGAAGTACTCCCGGACGGGGAAGCGCTTGGGCTTGAGGTTGATCGTGTAGTGGAGGCCCTCCTCCACCTCGTAGAGCGGGAAGATGTTGGTCTGCACGGCCATGCGGGCGATCTTGACGGCCATCTCCGAGGGGATCTTCCAGCCCGTGGGGCAGCTCGCGAAGATGTGGAGGAAGCGTGAGCCCTTCACGGCCTGGGCCCGCCTGACCTTGCGGACGAGATCCTCTGGGTGCGAGATGCTCGCCGTGGCGGCGTAGGGGATGCGGTGCGCGGCCAGGGCCTCGACGATATTCTTCTTGCGCATCTTCTTCCAGTCCTTGCCGGGGGTGGTTGTCGTCCAGGCCCCGTAGGGGGTGGAGGAACTGCGCTGGATGCCCGTGTTCATGTACGCCTCGTTGTCGTAGCAGACGTAGATGAAGTCCTCGTTGCGCTCCACGGCGCCGGAGAGGGCCTGGAACCCGATGTCGAAGGTGCCGCCGTCGCCGGCCCAGGTGACGACCGTCGTCTCGGTGTCGCCCTTCATGTCCAGGGCGGCCCGGACGCCGCTGGCCACGGCGCCCCCCGTCTCGAAAGCCGAGTGGATGACGGGGATCTTCAGCGTGGTCGTCGGATAGGGCCCTGCAATGACCGACCAGCAGCAGGCGGGCAGGACCATCATCATCTTTTCCCCGAGGGCCTTGAGGAGAAAGCGCATGGCGATGGCGGCGCCGCAGCCCGGGCAGCCCACGTGGCCCGAATGCATGAATTCGCGATCGCTCAGTTCAAGTTCCATGGCTGACCTCCTGCAGGCCGATCCAGACGCTCTCCCGTTCGGGGACGGCACTGTTCTTCGTCTTCCAGTAGATTTCCTCGAGGACCTCCGGGGTCACGTCGCGGCCGCCGATCCCGGCGACGAAGCCGAACACGGGCGGGTGGCCGACGGCGTTGCAGAGGGCCGCGCGGACCTCCTGCGCGAAGATGCCGCTTGCCCCGAAGGAGAAGTTCCGGTCGATGACGGCGACCTTCTTTGCTCCCTTGAGGGCGTTCCGGACGGCTTCCACGGGGAAGGGACGGAAGAGGCGGATCTTGAGGATCCCCGGCTTCTCCCCGCGCCCCCGGAGGTTCTCGAGAACGCTGCGGGCCGTGCTCGTGATCGTGCCGGAGGTGACGAAAACGATCTCCGCGTCGTCGCAGCGGATGGCCTCCACGGTGCCGTAACGGCGGCCGAAGATCGCGGCAAACTCGCCTTCCATGCCCGAAAAGTTCGACAGGGCCGTCTCCATCGCCCTCGCGATATCGTGGCGCATCTCCATGTAGACGGAGGGCGGCACGAGAGGCCCGAAGGAGCATGGGGCGGCCGTGTCGAGCTGGAAGCGCGCCTCGTAGGGCGGAAGGAACCGGTCCGCCTCTTCGGGCTCGGGGACGTCGACGGGCTCGTAGGTGTGGGATAGGAAGAAGGCGTCGAGGACGACCATGACGGGCAGGGCCACCGACTCGGCGAGCCGGTAGGCCTGCAGCGTCGTGTCGAGGACCTCCTGGCTGTCCTCGCAGTAGAGCTGGATCCATCCCGTGTCGCGCTGGGCGAGGCTGTCGGTCTGGTCGACCCAGATGTTCCAGCCCGGGGCGAAGGCCCGGTTGACCTCCGCCATCACGATGGGCAGTCGCGCGCCGGATGCCCAGTGCAGCAGCTCGTGCATCAATGCGAGCCCCTGCCCGGAGGTGGCCGTGAAGGTTCGGACCCCCGCGCTCTGCGCCCCGATCAGCGCGGCCATGCACGAGTGCTCGCTCTCGACCCTCAGGAAGCGGGCGTTCATGGTTCCCGAGGAGCAGTACTCCGAGAGGAACTCCACGATGTGCGTCTGGGGCGTGATCGGATAGGCGGAGACGACCTGGACTCGGGCGAGCCGCACGGCCTCCGCCACGGCCTGGCTGCCTTCAAGGACTCGTTTCATCGGCCCTCCTCCTCGAGCGTCATGGCATTGCGCGGGCACTCCACCACGCAGAGGCCGCATCCCTTGCAGTAATCGTAGTTGATGTGACGGCCCTGCGCGCCCTTATCGTGGAGGACGGCGAGGTCGGGGCAGAACAGGTAGCAGTTGTCGCACTGATTGCACAGCCCGCAGTTGAAGCAGCGCTCGGCCTCGCGCATGGCGATGTTGCCCGAGACGCGAAGGTCGATTTCTGCGAAGGAGCGGGCGCGCTCCTCGCGCACGAGGCGCGGCTGCGTCATCCTGGGGGCGTACCGGAAGTAGTCCGTGTTGATCTCGCCGTAGGCCACGACGTGGCGGTTTCGAAGGCGCCGCTCGCCGCCCATGTGGACCTCCATGGACAGGGAGGGGCCGTTGCCCACCGTGCACGCCTCGATCTCGAGCAGGACCGCATCGGGACCCTTCCGGAAGAGGGCGTCCAGTGCGATGGCGGCCTGCTTGCCCGACGCGACGGCGTGGACGACGCTCTTGATGTCATTGGCGACGTCACCGCCCCAGGCCATGGCCGGCCTGCCGTCCCGCAGCGAGAGCACGCAGTGCGACAGGACGAGGGCCCCCTTGCCCGCGGGCGGGTTGTGCCAGCCCTCGGCGGCCTCGGCCCCGGTCGCTTTGAACAGCCGGTCCACGACGACTCGGCTCGTCCTGTCGCCGTCGGGCTCGATGCGGCCCCGGCCGCCCTCCTCGCCGGCGATCCTCATGTGCCGCAGCGTCACGAGGGTCCGGCCGCCCTCCTTCTCGATGTGCGCCGGGGCCACCAGCTCCTGCAGCTTCACCCCCTCGTCGAGGGCCATCTGCACCTCGTCGCCGAAGGCGGGCATGTCCTGCCGGCGCCTGCGGTAAAGGATCAGGGCCTCGCCGCCGAGGCGGACGATCGTGCGCGCCACGTCGACGGCCGTGTTCCCGCCGCCGATGACGGCGGAGACCCCGTTGACTTGGGGTCGCTCGCCGCCGCGGACCCTCTCGAGGAATCTCAGCCCGTCGCCGACCCCGTCCGTCTCCTCGCCGGGCACCCGGAGCGCCGTCGTCCGCCCGTGGCCGCAGGCGAGGTAGACGGCGCTGTAGGATCTCTCCAGTTCCTTCAGAAAATCGGGAGTGACGGGACGGCCCGTGTGGATGCGCACCCCCTGCGCCTCGATCTGTGCGACCTCGCGCTGGAGGGCCGCAAGCGGGAGCCGGTAGAGGGGGATCCCCCACCGCAGGATGCCCCCCGCCTCCGGGGACGCCTCGAAGACGTCGCAGGCATAGCCCAACTGCCTGAGGAACCACGCGGCGGCGAGGCCGGAGGGGCCCGCCCCGGCGATGGCCACCTTTTCTGGCCGTCCGGGGAGCCGCTCCATCAGGGGTTTGAGGTCGTAGCGCTCCGCCGTGTCGGCCAGGAAGCGCTCGAGCGAGTGGATGGCGATCGGGTCGTCGAACTCCCCGCGGTTGCAGGACTTTTCGCAGGGGTGGAAGCAGACGCGCCCGCAGACTCCCGGGAAGGGGTTTTCCCGGAGGATCGTCTCCCAGGCCTCCTTGAAGAGGCCCTGGGTGGTGAGCATCTCGATCTTGCCGATGTCCTCCCCGGCGGGGCAGGCGGCGCTGCAGGGCGCCGTCTTTTCATCGTAGCGGGGCCTGAGGTAGCGCCAGGAGCCGGTCTTGTTGGCCTCCGTCGAGAGGGTCGAACGGGGCATGAGGTGGATGGGGCTTTCCGATTCCGCACGTGCTTGCGCTTTGTCTGCCATCGGGTTCACCTTGAAAAGAGCTCGTTTCGCGGCAATGCTGCGGGTCTCAGGCCGCGGGCTTGACGGCTTCGGCGAATTGGACGGCCTCGTAGGCCTCCCGGGCGGCCGTTACATTGCGCTCGGCGTCGCCGGGCACCTCGTCGCGGATGGCCGCGATGACGTCGTCCAGCGGGGGCATCCCGAGGACCCGGGCCACCGCCCCCATCATGGAAGTGTTGACGATGGGGTGGGTGCGGCTCCCGATCTGGTTGTTCAGGGCGATACGGCTGGCGTCGACCCAGGCGAGCCTGAACTTGGAGAAGGCCTCGGCATCGGCCGGGGGGGTGGGGCTGTTGATGAGAACGGACCCCCCGGACTTGAGGCCCCGGGTGACGTCGATTCCCGCCAGGAGCGTCTTGTCGAGGACAACAACGTGGTCCGGAGTGTAAACGTTCGTTCTCAATAGGATTTTCTGCCGGTCGAGCCTCAGGTAGGCCTCCACGGGGGCCCCGCGCCTCTCGACGCCGAAAAAGGGGAAGCTCTGGACCTGGAATCCGGCCCGGAAGAACGCCTTGGACATCAGGATGGTCGCGACGACGGTTCCCTGGCCCCCGCGGCCGTGAAAGCGGATTTCCAGCATGGCTGCCTCCCCGAAAAGAGGGAAGTTAGGAAGCTATGCAAAGCGGAAGATCGAAGAGGATTTTCTGTTCATTTGTCTTTTCCGCTTTTCCTAACTTCTGCTCTTCCGATCTTCGGAAACTTGATCCCTGAAGAACAATGAAACGGTCTACAGGGGATACGCCCCGTCATTGGTCAGTTAGGCCTGTTCCACACCACGACGAGGGCCTTTGCCGGCTTCGCGTCGAGGGAGCGGAAGCTGTGGTTCATCTCCGACTCGAAGTACAGGGAGTCGCCCGGGTAGAGGACCTCGACCCGGTCGTCCGTGCGGAACTCGAGCCGGCCTTCGAGCACGAAGTGGAACTCCTCGCCCTCGTGGCTCATGAAGACCATCTCGCCCGTCTCCATGGGCTGGAACTCGACCAGGAAGGGCTCCATGTGCTTGTGGGGGTTCTTGGGCTCGAGGGACTCGTAGACGTAATCCACCTCGCCCTCCCGGTGATGGGGCCTTCGCTTGACCTTCACGCGCTCGCCGCTGCGGGTCACGGAGAGCCTCTCCATCTCGACGGCGTCCTCGAAGAAGAAGGCCATGCTCACGTCGAGGGCCTTGGAGAGGCGAAGGAGCGTGCCCAGGGGCGGGACGGTCTCGTCGTTCTCGATGCCGGCCAAAACCGCCTTGGAGAGACCCGTCTTGGTGCACAGGTCCTCCAGGGTAAGCTGCTTTTTCGCGCGGCAGTCCCGGATGCGGGCCCCGATCTTGATGCGTTCGTCGTGCTGCGCCGAATCGGATTTCTTCCTTGCCATGGTCTACCTCCGTTCAAGTCCGGGAGGGGTTTCGGGGATGGGGATTGAAAAATACTCTAGTCCAATCGCCGGGCGCTGTAAAGGCAAAATTGTATGCACTTTCTGTTTGACTTCGCCTTCGCAAAGGAATAGAGAATAGCATGCGACGGGTACGGGAAAAGGGTCCTGCCCGTTTTCCCCGGCCGCTCCCGGGATTGTTTCACGGATATTTTCTATAAATTCCTGTCTTCTGAAGGAGGGGGATTATGGCAACAACCACTGTCATCATCATCATCGGTTTCCTTATCTACATGGGGCTGTACTGGACGTACGGCAAGAAGATCGAAAGGGACGTCGTCAGGGCCGACGACAAGAACGCGCCGCCGTCCCAGCGCCTCTACGACGGCGTGGACTACGTCCCGGCCCACAAGGCGGTCCTCTTCGGCCACCACTTCTCGTCCATCGCCGGCGCGGGACCTCTCGTCGGGCCTGCCATGGCCATGGTCTGGGGCTGGCTTCCGGGGCTGCTCTGGGTCTGGTTCGGCAACGTGCTGATCGGTTCGGTGCACGACTACCTGGCGCTCATGGCCTCGGTGCGCTACGACGCCAAGTCGGTGCAGTTCGTGGCCTCCGACCTCATCTCCAAGCGCACGGGGCGGTCCTTCTACTGGATCGTTTTCTTCCTGCTCATCCTCGTCGTGGCGGCCTTCGCCAACGTCATCGGCTCCATGTTCGTGAAGACGCCCTCGATCGGGTCGGCCTCGATCTTCATGACCGTCGCCGCCATCATCCTCGGGGTTCTGATCTACCGGGTCAAGATGAACCTGCCCGCGGCCACGATCATCGGGATCATCCTGATGACCATCGCCATCTGGATGGGGCCCGAGTTCCCCATCGCCCTGAGCTACGAGACCTGGATGGTGATCCTTTTTGTCTACATCATCATCGCCGCCTCCATCCCGGTCAACGTACTGCTCCAGCCGCGGGACTACCTCAACTCGTTTTTGCTCTACTTCGGCATCGGCATCGGCTTCGTGGCCGCCATGGTCACGTTCAAGGGCATGGAGTTTCCCATGGCGACGGCCTTCTCGCCCAACCTGCTGGGCGGCCAGCCGACGCCCTTCTGGCCCGCGATCCCGCTGGTCATCGCCTGCGGGTCGCTATCCGGCTTCCACTCCCTGGTGGCCTCCGGGACGTCGTCCAAGCAGCTCTCCAAGGAGACGGATGCCCTCTTCGTGGGCTACGGCGCCATGTTCACCGAGGGCTTCCTCTCCACCACCATCATCGTCGCCATCGGCGGGTTCGGGTTTACGGTGATCAAGGCCGCGGCGGCAACCGCGAACTACCCCCTGACGCTGGAAGCGGCCAACTGGGCCACGGTCTACGGGAAGACGACGGGCGCCCTGAAGCTCGCGCCCCCGACCATGATCGTCGAGTGCTTCGCCGCCATGGTGGCCTCGAGTTTCCTGAGCTTCATCCCCACGGCCATCGTCAAGGTCATCGCCGGGCTGTGGATCTCGGCCTTCGCACTCACGACCCTCGACACGACGAACCGTCTTGCCCGTTACTGCCTCGTGGAGATGCTCGGTCCCGTGCAGTCGAGCCTGGGTGCGGTCTACAGCGTGGTCACGAACCGCTGGGTGGCCTCGCTGATTCCGGCGGCCCTGGGCATTTATCTGGCCTGGAGCGGCCAGTTCACCATCCTCTGGCCCTCCTTCAGCGCCGCGAACCAGCTCATCGCCTCGATCGCGCTGATGACGGGCGCGGCCTTCGTGGCCAAGAAGATGCAGTCCAAGTTCGCCGTCGTGGCCGTCGTGCCCGCCTGGTTCCTGTGGTTCACGGTGACCTGCGCCATCGTCTGGTTCATGTGGGTTGTCATGCCGGGCACCATCCAGAAGACGCCCGGGACGGGCTGGACCGTGCAGGTGATCATGGCGATCATGCTGGTTCTCAACATCCTCTTCATTGTGGACTTCGCGAAGTCGAGGAAAGGATAACGGAACGCCGGGTCTTTACGTGAGCGGCAAAATGGGGTAACGTGGAATCCCCCCCGCCACCCGGCCGGGCGGCGGGGGGGATTTTCAGTTTCAAAAGGGGTTCGCGGAGGTGCCGCCATGTCTCCTACCATCGTTGAGAGCCTGAGGCATTTCCTCGAGGGGTTTTCTCAGGGCCAGCGCGACAAGGTCATCGGGCTGACCTGCATGGAGCAGCAGGAGCTGGAAAATGTCTTCGCGTTGCTTCTCCTTGGCTCCTTCGTGGGATTTCCGGCCCCTCCCACCTTCCTGGCCGTGGAACTCCTGCCCTTCATGGAGCGGGAGATGCAGATCCTCGGGCAGAGGGCCGAGGACGCCTGCGACATGCTGGGGCAGATGATGGGGACGCTGGGGGTGGACTGATGAGGATCCTCTTCTACACGGGCAAGGGGGGCGTCGGGAAGTCCACCATGGCAGCCTCGGCGGCCTGGCAGCTCTCGAAGAGGAGCCGGGTGCTCGTCGTGTCGCTCGACCCGGCGCACAACCTGGGGGACATCTTCTGCGTGCGCCTCGACGGCAAAGAAAAGAGGATGAATGACAACCTGCTCCTCCGGGAAGTGGACCTGCACAGGCTCTCGCGGGACTACCTGGAGCGCGAGATCGGCGTCCTCACCCGGACCTACAGCTACCTGCAGACGCTCAACCTGGACCGGTATTTCTCGGTTCTCAAGTACTCGCCCGGCATCGAGGAGTACGCCCTGCTGACGAGCATCGAGGAGACGATTCGAAAGGACGGGGCGGACTTCGACACGATCATCTTCGACACTCCGCCCACGGGCCTCACCTTGAGGTTTCTCGCCCTGCCGCAGATCACGATCACCTGGATCGACCGCCTGGCCCAGATCCGCAGGCAGATCCTGGACAAACGCCACACGATCCGCAAGATCCGGGGCCCCGCGACGGAGGAAGAGAAACAGCGTGAGGAGAGGCTCGCCTACGACGAGAAGGACGACGCCGTACTGCAGCGTCTCATGGCCCTGAAGGAGAACTACGAGTCCCTCACGGGGATCCTCCAGGGCCCCGACTGCGGAGTGATCCTCGTATTCAACCCCGACATGCTGTCCCTGCGGGAGTCCGAGAGGCTCGTGGACGGTCTGCGGGACATCAACCTGCCGCTGCGCCTTCTCATTCAGAACAAGGTGGCCGAGGAGAACCTCGCCGTGGCAGACCAGGTGGCGGCGGAGATCCGCAAGATGGTCAGGGAGGTGCCGCTGATCCGGGTGGCGCTCTCGTCGAACCTTGCCTGCGGCCTCGACTCGAAGCTCTACGACATCCCCGAGGACCTCGTGACGCCCCTCCACTGGAGACATTGAGCATGTTCGAGCACGACTACCTCGTATCGGAGCCCCTGTTCTGGCTCTTCCTCGCCTTCACGGCGGTACTCGTCTGGGGGTACTACTGGGGCGGGAGGAAGAACAGGAGCCTCTACCTCTCGGCCTTCAACGGTCTCGTGGACGTCATCAAGCCCGTCGACCAGACCTTCACGAACATCGGGGGCCTGATCGGCTATCACGGAAATTTCGTGACCCCGAAGGGTTCCCCCGTCGAGAAGGTGGAGGCCACGATCACCTTCCTGGCCCGGCAGTCTCTCCTGTACCTCCCCGTCTCGATCCTGATCCGCAAGCACGACCGGCTCTTCGTAACGCTCACCATGCGGCAGCCGCTGAAGGAGGAGGGCCACCTCATCGAGGAGAAGTACTCCCGGTACCGGCGGGCCCGGATCACCAACGAGGCCCGTCTCAACCGGGAGCCCATCCGGTGGGGCGATTCCAACTGGATCGTCTACTACGAGAGCGGCCGGATGCGGGATCAGCTGAAGAAGCTGACGGCGGCCCACCCCGACCCGGGGATCCTCCGCCACATCGCCGTCGTGCCCGACCAGAAGAAGTGCTTCGTCTTCATGATTCCGAAGAAAGGGATGGTGAAGAAATACTTCGAGCCCGTCTACCGCTGGATCCCCTTGCTCATCCCGCCGAAGAAGGCCGCCTGACGGGCCGCCTGCGGACACAGGGACTGCGCTGCAAACGAATATCGCCATTGCGGGCGACCGCAGGGAGCGCGGCAATCTCGGGGCGTGAGGCAAGGTTCGAGATTGATTCAGTCGCTTTGATCCTTCGTATCGACGTGCCTGGTCACTCCCGCAAGGAATGAAAATCTCTCAACCACCTTCCGAAAGGACAGCCCCATGAAACACAAAATCCTCGTCTCCGGGCATCTGACCGAAGACATCCTCTCACTGCTGGCGCGGGAATGCGACGTGCGGGCCAACGGGGAGGACCGTCCCATGGACCGGGCGGCTCTGCTGGAGGCCGTCGCGGGGGTGGACGGCCTGCTTGCCATGATCACCGACGGCATCGATGCGGAGCTGATGGACCGGGCCCCTCGCCTCCGGGTCGTCTCCAACATGGCCGTGGGCTACAACAACATCGACGTGGCGGCAGCGACGGCGCGGGGCATCGTGGTGACCAACACGCCGGGGATCCTTACGGAGGCCACGGCGGAGCTGGCCTTCGCCCTGATCCTCGCAACGGCCCGGCGGGTGGTGGACCTCGATCGCCGGACCAGGGCGGGCGAGTGGACCTGCTGGGCACCCCTGCTCTTCCTGAGCCGGGAGGTATCGGGCAAGACTCTCGGGGTCGTCGGGCTCGGGCGCATCGGCAAAGCCGTTGCCCGAAGGGCGCAGGCCTTCGGCATGAAGGTTCTCTACCACAGCCGGTCCCGTCTGAAACCGGAGGAAGAGAGGGATCTCGGGGTCGAGTACGCGGAACGGGACGAACTGTTGAGAAAAGCCGACTTTGTATCGCTGCACGTGCCCCTGTCGGGGGAGACCCGCCACCTCATCGGCCCGAGGGAACTCCGCCTGATGAAGCAGACCTCTTACCTGATCAACACCTCCAGGGGGGCCGTCGTGGACGAGGCGGCCCTGGTGGAGGCGCTGCGCGAGAAGAGGATCGAGGGGGCCGGGCTCGACGTCTACGAGAACGAGCCCCTGCTGGCCCCGGGCCTGACGGCCCTCGACAACGTGGTCCTCATGCCCCACGTGGGGAGCGCGACGTATGAGACCCGCATGGAGATGGCACGCATGGCGGCGGATCATCTCCTGGCCGGCCTGCGCGGGCAGCGACCGGCGCACGTGGTGAACCCGGAGGTGCTCAGCCGCAGAAGGGGCTGAAGCGGGGCGGGAGCCGGCAGGAGGCCACCCTGCACCCGACGAGGGGAGGATTCGATTGTCTTTGCCGCGAGGGGGCACTATAGTATCCCTGCGGCCCTGAAACAGGGCGATTCCATCCAGCCGGATCCGGCACCAGGTCGTTCGGGTTTTTCCGGATTCGTGCAATGGACACGGAGGAGGCGGTTTATCGCTGTCAACGAGGGGGACGTGACGACGCAATGCCGCCGCTGGGACCACTGACATCCAGGGGATAAAGGAGGTTGCACCATGGCCAGGACGGAGATGAGCATCTTCGATTTCGCCGTGAGGGCGGAGCGTGACGGAATCGGGTTCTACACCAGGGCGGCAAAGAAGTTCAGGGAGACGGACCTTAGGGACCTCTTCATGAAGCTCGCCAAGGAGGAGGCGAAGCACCTGGAGACCTTCGTCGGCATCAAGGCGAAGGCCGAGAAGAAGGGGGCCGACCCGGTTTTCCGCTCCGAGCAGGTCAGCGATTACCTCGACACGATCATCCGCGAGGGACTCTTCCCGAAGGGCGACAGCATGGTAAAGAGGCTCGAGAAGGTCAACGACGTCGGCAGCGCCTGCGCCATCGCCATGGAGGCGGAAAAGAACGCCATCCTGCTGTACTCGGAGCTTGCCAGGCTCGCGAAGGGCAGGGAGCAGAGGAAGATCTTCGAGGACATCGCGAAGGAGGAGCGTTCCCACATCGTCATGGTGGGCACGGTGAGGGCCGATTATGACCCGGCCTATGCGGCCATGCGGTTCGGCAGGTTTTTCTGAACCGTGTAACGGGAGCGGAAACGACAGGCGGAGGAGACCGCACGATGGCAAGAACAGAGATCAGCGTGATCGACTACGCCGTGCGCCAGGAGGAGCTCGGGGTGAGCTTCTACACGAAGGCGGCGGAGAAGTTCCGGGGAACGGAGCTGGCGGGCCTTTTCATGAAGCTGGCAAAGGAGGAGGCGAAGCACCTGCGCGATCTGATGGACGTCCAGGCCGAGGCCCTCCGCAAGGGGGTCGAGGAGTGCTTCCGCGACGTGGAGGTCGACGATTACCTCGACGCCGTCATCCGGGAGGGCCTGATGCCCGGGGGCGACAGGGCCGAGGAGCGGCTCGATCAGGTCAAGACCGTGGAAGACGCCTGCCGCATCGCCATGCAGGCCGAGAAGAACGCGATCCTGCTCTACACGGAGCTTGCGAAGCGCTCGAAGGACAAAGGGCAGAAGAGGATCCTCGAGGCCATGATCCGGGAGGAGAAGGCGCACATGGCGAAGATCGCGGGCATGCGGGCCGACCTGGACCCGATCTATGCCGCCGAGCGATTCGGGAAGCTCTGCTGAAACGAGGCAGTTGCCCGGATACCGGGAATCCCATCCCCTCGGCCCGGACCCATGAGACCTCCGGCCGAGGGGGTTTCTTTTCAGACGAACTCCACCTCGAGATCGGGGAATTCCAGGCTGAACTCAACGGCAAGATTGCGAAGGATCTTGTCGGCGACCAGTTTCGCGATGAAGACACAGGCCCTGCAGTCGGGCATGTGGTTTTGAAAATCCGTGAAAACAAATAGTTTTTTCTGCACCTCGCTGTATCGGACCCTCTTCACCACCCCGAGACGGGAAACGGGCAGGTCGCTCTCGGGATCCTTGACCCGCTCGAGAACTGCGTCGATTTTCTTGATCATTTCAGGGTCCACGGCGTGTTGCCTCCTTCCTCTTGAATGATTATACTATAGCAAAAAGAGGTTGAAATGTGCTATGTGAAAAAACCCATTGGCACATTTCATGATTAGTCGAGGGCGCCAGGGTCAGGACCGAAAGAGACGGGACAGGGGGAGAGCAACTTGGCAAAGATGCAGGCAGCGACAGCCAAAGACCTGAAACTGATCAGGAAAATGCTGCAGTCCAAGATCAACGAGTTGATGGCGGAGGTTGGGAAGACCGTCGTCGACATGGCGGGCAACGAGGAAAAGCTCCCCGACTTGAACGACAGGGCCTCCCAGGAGTCCGAGCTCAACCTCGAGATCCGCATGCGCGAGCGCGAGAGAAAACTCATCATGAAGATGAAGGACGCCATCGAGCGCATCGATGCCGGGACCTACGGGATCTGCGAGGAGTGCGGAGAACCGATCGGCGTCAAGAGGCTCATGGCAAGGCCCGTGACCACCCTTTGCATCGAGTGCAAGACGATCGAGGAGAAGCGCCAGAAGTTGCAGGGGAAGATCCCCGAGCTGCTCCCGGCGTTCTTTGCGGACTGAGGGACAGAAGCCGGGGTTCAGGGACCCGGGTACAGGAAAGACAAGCAAAAAAGGATCGGGGATTGTTTCCTCGATCCTTTTCTTTTCTTCTCTTGCTTTTCCTGGACCCTGAACCCTGCCCCCTGGACCCCTTCTTTACCCTGAACCCTGTTCAGGTATTTTCCCCTCCAGGAGCATCTCCACCTGCCCGTCGAGCAGCGCGGCAAGGGACTTGACTTCTCCCGCGTCTGAAGACAGGAAGCGCAGCAGATCGGACCGGTCCAGCCGGCCGGCGATCTGCATGAAAACGGGACATATGCCCAGGATCAGCGCCGAGGCTGCCCGCACCGTCCATGATCTGCCGGGTGTGAGGGGAGTGATGCCTCCGCCCAGGATGCGGCAGTCCCGCGTGTCGATCCCGGAAGCCGAGGGGTAGTCCTCCTCGTCGATCGCCGTCCCGGAAGCGGCGAGGGACTCAACGGTGCTCAATGCCTCCCGGATAGGACGGTCCTCCCGCAGCACATGTGCGGCTGCCAGGGGATCGAGCCCCAGTTCCAGGCACCCCTTCAACAGGTGCAGGGCATGGTCGGATTTTCTCGCAAGCGCCGCCCAGCCGGCATGATCGAGCATGAGGATCCCCTGTCTCTCCGGTGTGCCTTTCCCGATTTCCGCGTAGGTCATGCACGGGCACGGGCAGTGGTAGCAGGCCCTGTTTCGTCCGAGCTTTCCCCGGAGCGACCCTGCCGCCTCCGGGCCGTCGGCGAGCCCCTTCAAGACGGGAACGAACCCTGCCCTTGTCAGGGCCCCCGAGTCCCGCAGCATCTTCTCCGTCGCCTTGGACAGCGCCGGATGGTCCTGCCGGAAGGGAAGGCCCCCGATGCCGTTGAAGAGGACGGCCTTGAGGTTTTTCGTGCCCATCCGCGCGGCCAGCCCGACCTTGTCGAGGCTGCCGTGGCTGCCTACGGAGGCCGATGCGTGGGGGGAATTCCTGTCCGCCGCGGGGCCCGTCACGATGGAGGCCCGGAAGCCCGGGGCCTTCTTCCGAAGCGCCTGCAGGAGCTCGGGGACGGCCTTTCCCGCCGAGTCGGGGACAGGCAGGATGCGGACCCGACCCCGGCTGAGGAACAGGGCGCAGGGCTCCGGGGCGACGCCGCGGACCACGAGGCAGTCCAGGCCCGAGAACTTGAGCTCCGGGCCGCTGCGAAGCATGAAGGGTACGTGGCAGAGATGATCCCATCGGGGCGAGCGAAACGTTCCCACCAGCAGGGACGAGGCCGGGGCGAAGCTGCCCGTCAGCGGTCCCGTACCGAACACGAGGCTGTCGCTTTCGTACTCCGAGAGGATCCGGGCGTTCAGCGACGCGCCGCCGATGCTGTCCCCGCAGAGCTCCCACGGGAGGTCCACGGTGTAGCTCGCTTGGGTCGTCAGGTCGACGACGCCGATCTTGCCGTTGAAAAAGGGCGGGTAGAGGCTCATCTGTTCGCCTCCCCGGGGGTCGATTTCTGCCAGCGGAAACGGACCTTCGCCGCGCTGTAGGGGCAGCGGTCCACGCATCGCAGGCACATGATGCACTCCGTCATGGGGATCTTCGGGGAGATGCCCTCGCGGAGCTCGTCGGCGTTGATGATGCCCACGGGGCAGACCTCGGCGCACTGGATGCAGGAAAACTTCTTGCACTTGCGGGCCCCGATGACGATCTTGAGAAGCCTCAGCAGGCTGGCGATGCCCAGCGTGGCGCCGACGGGGCAGAGGTAACGGCACCACGAGCGTCGCTCGGCGATTTCCGTTGCGGCCAGCGCCGGTACGACGGCCAGCTCGGCGCTCTGCATGAAGGACGTCACCCCGTAGGAGCGGCAGAGGGTGCCGATGGGGCAGACCGTGCAGAAGGCCTGGTACCCGAACACGGCGCTGCTGCCGACGGCACCGCCGAGGATGCCGTACTTGGCCATCCGGCTCTTCAGGAAATTCGGCCAGCCGATCCTCTTCGGGACGATCTTGTCCACGAGGTCCAGCACGAACCCGAAGGGGCAGACCCAGCCGCAGAAGACCCTGCCGAAGAGGACCGTCAGGATGAGCAGGGCCAGGGCCGACGAGGCGCCCACGAGGATGAGCGTCCCCGACGAGGCGATGTTCTGCAGCGTCCCCGTGGGGCAGGACAGCGACACCGTCCCCGCCCGGAACCAGCAGAAGGTCCCCACGACGAGGATGACGAGGAAGAGAAACGACAGGGCCTGGACGCTCCAGCGGGCGGCCTTGATCCATCGGAAGGCCTTGCCGCGGGTGTACGTCAGGGCGCCCTCGGGGCAGTGCTTCACGCACAGCGGGTCTCCCTCGCAGAGGTCGCACTTGTGGATCTCGCCGGTTCCCGGGTCTTTGAGGGGCGCCGCCTCCGGGCAGGCCATGGTGCAGAGGCCGCAGTCGACGCAGAACAGGTCGTTGATCCGCACGATGCCGTCGTCGCCCTTTTCGATCGCCCGCGTCGGGCAGGCCTCGAGGCACAGGGGCCTGCGGCAGTGCTGGCACAGGATGGCGAAGTTCTTCCCGAGCTTCTCGTCGGAAAGAACCTTGACGCTGGCAGACGCCGGGGCCACCTTCGCGACGTTGCGGGTCGAGCAGATCATCTCGCAGGTACCGCAACCGGTGCACGTTGCGGGGTCGAAGAGGATGTATTTGTTCCGCCGCGGCATGAACCGGTCGGAGAACTTCTTCTTCTCCGGCTGTCGGGGCCTCAGATCCTCGAGATTCAGTCGGGGTTCGAGCTGTCTGGATGCTTCCATGCTTACGGTCTGTCCGGTCTTTCTGGTCTATTTCGTCTGTTTCGTCTGAAAACGGGATTGCTTCGCCTGCGGCTCACAATGACGACTTCTTATTAAACCCCGTACCCTGACCCCTGTACCCTGGACCCCGTCTTCAGGCGTTTCGCAGCAGGTAAATCTCCCGCCGGCAGGACGGGCACGTCTCGAGGGCCTTGAGGACGTTCGGCGGCTCCGTCTTCAGCCTTCCGAGCACGAAATCCTCCACGGGAACGGCCAGGAAGAACCGCCCGCAGGCCTCGCAGCGCTTGGCGTTCTCGACCGCGTTCTCCTCGATGGCCGCCTCGCGGAGCGAGCGGATCAGGTCCCGGCAGCTGACCCCCTGGGGACAGACGTCGGTTCCGCTGTTGCACTCCGTGCAGTACCAGATGTTGCGGTCCGCGACGACGTCGTCACCGACGAGCGTCTTCTTGATGATGCCCCGGGGGGACATCTCGATGCCGAAGTTGACGTACATCTCCGCCATGGGGCAGGCCGCGACGCAACGGCCGCATTCGACGCATCCGGGGGCCCCGGAGAGCTTCTTCGCTTCCTCGATCCTATCTTGCCTGGGCTTCATGGTCCTTTTCCAGTTTCACGGCGCACACCTTGTACTCGGGCGTCTTGCAGGCCGGGTCGAGCACCGGGTTGGTGAGCATGTTGGCCCTCGCCTCGGTGAAGTGGAAGGGGGCGAAGATGCTCCCCTTTGCGACCCGGTCCGAGATCCGGGCGGTCGTGACGATGCTGCCGCGGCGCGAGCTGACCCGGATCCGTTCGCCGGGGCCGACGCCGAGCGAGGCGGCGTCTTCGGGGTGGATCTCCACGTAGGGGTCCTCGATCTCGCGGTTCAAAAACGCCGAGCGCCGGGTCATCGTCCCCGTGTGGTAGTGGGCGAAGACGCGCCCCGTGTTGAGGTAGAAGGGGTACTCCGCGTCGGGCTTCTCCATGGGCGGCGTGTAGTCGGGCACAACGAACCGGCCGAGCCCCCGGGTGAAGGTCGTGCCGTGCAGGAACCGCGTCCCCGGGTGGTTCTCGTCGGGGCAGGGCCACTGCAGGCCCGCGCGTTCCAGCCTGGCGAACGAGATCCCCGCATAGGCCGGGACGAGTGCGGCGTACTCCGCCATGACCTCGGCGGGCGAGGAGTAGTCGAAGGCAAGCCCCAGGGCCCTGCCGAGAAGGCAGAGGATCTCGAAATCGCCCTTCGCGTTGCCGGGCGGGTCGAGAGCCTTGTGCAGCAGCTGGAACCGCCTCTCCGTGTTCGTGTAGGTTCCCGTCTTCTCCGCGAAGCAGGCGCCGGGCAGGACGAGGTGGGCGAACTTCGCCGTCTCGGTGAGGAAGATGTCCTGCACAACCAGGAAGTCGAGCCGCTGCAGGGCCTCCATGACGTGGTTCACGTCGGGGTCGCTGATACAGGGGTTCTCGGCCATGATGTAGAGGGCGCGGATGTCCTTGCCTGCGGCGTTGATGAGCTCCGTGACGGTCTTGCCGGGCTTGTCGGAGAGGTCCGCCTTCCAGGCCTTCCGGAACTTCTCGCGCACGGCCGGGTCGGCCACGCCCTGGTAGCCGGGGTAGAGGTTGGGCAGGGCCCCCATGTCGCAGGCGCCCTGGACGTTGTTCTGGCCGCGCAGCGGGTAGATCCCCGAGAAGGGCTTGCCCACGTGGCCGCAGAGCATGGCCAGGTCGCAGATGGCGATCACGTTGGCCACTCCGCAGGCGTGCTGCGTGATGCCCATGCAGTAGACGATGGCGGCGTTTTCCGCCTTCGCGTAGGTTTCGGCCGCCTCGCGGATCGCCGCCTCGTCGATCCCCGTCTCCTTTGCGGCCTTCTCGACGGGCCATGCCTGCAGGAAGGTCTTAAGGGCCTCGAAGTTCTCCGTGCGCTTCTCGATGAAATCCGCGGCGTGGAGACCGCTGTCGACGATGTGGCGCATCAGGCCGGCCAGAAGCGGGATGTCCGTACCCGGGTTGAGCCGCAGCAGCCTCCGGGCGTTCTTTGCCACGGGCGTTTCCCGCGGGTCGATGACGTACATCGTCGCCCCCCGGTCGAGGGCCTTGTACACCTCTCCCATGAGGACGGGGTGGCTCTCGGCGGCGTTGGAGCCGATGAAGAGGATGCAGTCCGCTCCGGCAAGGTCCGAAATGGAGTTCGTCATGGCGCCGCTGCCGAGGGTCTGCAGCATGCCGACCGTGGTTGCGGCGTGGCAGAGCCTGGCGCAATGGTCCACGTTGTTGGTCCGGAAGGCCGCCCGGATGAGCTTCTGGAAGAGGTAGTTCTCCTCGTTGGTGCACTTGGCCGACGAGAGGCCGCCGATCGCGTCCGGGCCGTATCTCGCGGCGGTGTCCTTCAGCTTCTGCGCCGCAAGGGCGATGGCCTCATCCCAGGGGATCTCGACGAAGGTGTCGCCCTTGCGCAGGAGCGGCGCCGTCAGCCGCTCGGGATGGTGGACGAACTCGTGGGCAAACCAGCCCTTCACGCACAGCGAGCCGCGGTTCACGGGGTTTTCCCGGTCGGGGTACGAGGCGGCCGCGCGCCCGTCCTCGATCTTCAAGACGAGACCGCATCCCGTACCGCAGTAGGGGCAGATGGTTCGGATGAATTCGGGGTTCATGGCTTCGTTCCCGTGCTGTCGACCCAGTCGGGCACGTCCTGCCCGAGACGGGGTTCCTTCGCAAAATCAAAGAGGACGGGGGACTTGCGGTTTGCGTCGAGCCCCGCCTCGTAGTTGTAGTCCTTCTTCAGCGCCGCCCTCATCGAGAGCTGGAGCGTCATGAGAGGGATGCCCACCGGGCAGGCCTCCTGGCAGGCGCCGCAGGCGACGCAGGTATCGGAGAGGTGGAACGCCCGGATCAGGTGGAAGGTGACCATCTCGGCCGGGATGACGCCGCGCTCGACCCAGACGTCGTCCTCGAGCTTGCAGGGCACGCAGACGCAGATGGGGCAGGAGTTGCGGCATCCGTAGCACTTGATGCAGCGGCGGAGCTGGTCCGCCCACTTCTCCATCCGTTTTGACGGATCGCCCTCGAGGAAGGCCTTCACCCGCTCGTCCGCGAAGGGGTCCACGCCCTCCACGGCGCTTCCCGCGTCGAGTTTCACGGGGTAGGGGCGGCTGCAGAGGCAGGCCCCGGCCTGCTCCGCTCCGCAGGCATACCCGATGGTGAGAAGCCGCGTGCGGTCGATCTGGTTGCGCTTGACGAGCTCCACGATGGCCCTCTCGTCGCAGCCCCGGACGACGACGGCCAGACGGTACGCCGCGGACCGGTCGCGGAGGATGGAACGGGCCATCTTGGCGAAGAGCCACTTGGGCTCCAGCACGAGGGCGTCGAGCTCCGCGGGCGTCGTGAAGACGTGCGGGTGGATCACGTCGAAGGGGCCCTTGCGCAGCCCCAGGACGCCGTCGGCTTCCTTCTTCTCGAGGATTGCTTTTGCTTTCTGCCTGACTTGATCGAGCATCGGTTGATTCTTTGTATTTTCTCAATGGTACGGTACGTGCCGTAAAACAATGTTGCCGGCTAAAAAAAGCGCTTTGCGACGGTTCCGGGACTCGTTGCGCTGCGGCCGCAAAAACTCGCCCTTCGGCCTCAAACAGTTTGCGTCGCTGGCGCTTCGCTTCGTCAAGAACCGTTCGCGATACCGGGGGCGCATCCCGTCGGGAGGCGCGATCCTGTCACGTCACCTCCTTGCCGGGGAGCAACCGCCGGTTGCGACAAAGGCGCTTTGACTTCGCCTTGCAAAACCGTTTTACGGCTCTTGACCATTCGTCTACCGTTCACCGGTCATGGCTGCCGCGGGCAGCCACGACGCCATCGACGGCAGCCCCGCCACGTGTTTGTGGAACGCCCGGATCGTGTCGGCCCACTGGTGGTACTCGTGCGCCGTGCCGAACCCGAGCAGGAGGCGGTCCCCGCCGATGCCCGTCGCGTCGAGGAGCGTACGGAGCAGCTCCAGGCGCTTGAGGGCGGGGTGATTGGCGTCGTTGAACCGGCATCCCCCCACGTGGCAGCCCAGGACGGCCACCCCCGCCGCGCCGCTTGCAAAGGCGCGGATCACCGCGTCGGGCTCCACGTACCCCGCGCACTCCACGGGGATGACCCGGAAGGACACGGGCAGCTCCGTCCGCCTGCGCCCTGCTGCATCGGCCCCGATGAGTCCGCACCAGCGGCAGGCGAAGACGAGAATGTTCGTGCCGGCTGCTGAGGAGCTCATGTCAGCGCACCTCCCGGAAGGCCCGGCGGATCATGGCTCCCGTGACCCTGTAATTCTGCTCGGGGATCTGCATGGCCCCGTTGGGGCAGACCGCCGCGCAGCTTCCGCAGGCCTTGCAGCGGACCTTGATCACGCGGCTTACCGATCTTTGCCCCATCCGCTGGAGCTTGCAGGCCCCGTAAGGGCAGACGGCGACGCAGTTGCCGCAGCCCGTGCAGGTATCGGCATTTGCCTGTGCATGGCCGAGCTTGGGGCCCGGAACCCGGCTCATGGAGAGGGCCGAGGCCGTCCCCCTCCCGAGGAAGGAGGCCGCCTTCACGGCCGCCGCCTCGCCCTGCGCGAGGGCCTGATCCGACGAGACGGGCCAGCGGGCCGTCCCGCAGATGAAGACGCCGTCGTTTCGCGTCTCCACGGGGTGGATGGGGTAGACCTCGGCGATGAAGCCGTGCCTGTCCACGGGGATCTCGAGCATGCGGGTGAGCGCCGCACTCTCGGGATCGGCCACCAGCGGTGTGCTCAGGACGAGCAGGTCCGTCTTGATCGAACGGGTCACCCCGCTCAGGACGTCGAAGACCTCGACGCCGCTCACCTGCCCGTCGCCCCTGACCTGCGGGGGCCTGTCCGCATCGAAGCGGATGAAACGGACGCCCCTTTGAAGGGCCTTGCGGTAGTATGCCTCGAGGACGCTTCCCGGCGTCATGATGTCGCGGTGCAGGACCCAGGCCTCTGCTCCCGGCACCTCTTCGACGATGCGCATGGCGTTCTTCAGGGACAGCGGGCAGCAGATCGTCGAGCAGTAGGGCCGCTCGGCGTTGCGGGCGCCCGCGCACTGGATGAAGACGGCCGATTTGCAGGCGACGCTCCCCGCCGCGAACTGTCTCTCCATCTCCATCTGGGTGATTACATTCTTCGTTTTCCCGTACCCGTAGAGCCCCTGGGGGAACAGGAGGCGCGCTCCCGTGGCGAGCACGACGGCCCCCACGCGCAGGGTTGTGCTGCCTTCCGGTCCCTTGAGGGCGACCTTGAAATCGCCGGCATAGCCCTTCACCGAGGCGACCTTCGTCTTTCCGAAAAAACGGATCAGCGGGTTCCGGGTCATCTCTTCGATCAGGGGGTTGAGCTTTGCCGGTCCCGGGTCATCGGTCGGGTACGATTTCGTGACGATGTTGAGAAGGCCGCCGGGGGCCGTCCCGCGGTCGACGAGGTGGACCGGGAACCCCATGCGGGCCAGGCCGCAGGCGGCCGAAAGCCCTGCGGGCCCCGCGCCGACGACCAGCGCCTCGCGCCGGATGCGGATGTCGATGTCCCTCGAGTCCTCCATGTTCTGCAGGAGGGCGATCTCCATGCCGAGCTGGCTTGCCGCCTTCCGCGTGGCCCCCTCGGGATCCTTCCCGTGGACCCAGGCGCAGCCCTCGCGCAGGTCGGCGGCGCGGACGGTGCGGACGTCGACGCCCTCCTTCGCGAGGGCGAGGCGCACGACCTCCATCCTGCCGTAGGGCGAGCAGGCCCCGAGGAGGACCTTGCCGATGCCCCGCTCGCGGATCAGGGCATGCACCGCGGCCGCATCGCCCGGCTGGCAGAGGGACTCCCGGAGAGTCACGACGTCCACGGCGGGGTCGGACGCGAGCCGCTCCCGGATGGTTTCCAGGTTGACGGTGTCGCCGATCTCGCCGAAGCAGTTGCAGAGAATAACGCCGATCTTTGCCATTTCAGTTCCTGTCCGTAATCGCTTTCAGGGCCGCCGACGATGCCTGGATCGCCGACTCCGTCACGTCCGCCGGCTCCAGGACGAACCCGCAGGAGACGGACGCCGCCGTCACGAACCCCTCGCCGCTCAGCTCCGGCCGTACTTCCGGCGCCGGCTTCGACGCGAGGGAGGACTGCAGGTTCCCGTTGAGGACGACCATGTCGAAGGGCCGGATCTCGCGCCTCCCCGTAATCGTGTCCTCGTACTTCACGGCGATGCCGTTTCCGCCGGGCAGGGGGGTGATGAGAGAGGAGCGCCCCCGGACGAGCCGGACGCCGTTGCCGTTGAAATCGCGCAGGGCGTACTCGTAGTAGTCCCTTCCCACGGTCCGGAGGTCCGTGTAGAGAATGACGCAATCGATCTCCGGGTTTCTTCGCTTGACCCACTGGGCCTGTTTGAGCGCGTGCATGCAGCAGACGGCGGAGCAGTGGGGCAGAAACCTCAGGTCCCTCGCGCCCGCGCACTGCACGAAGAGGATGCTCAGGGGCACGGTCCTGTCGGAGCGCCGGAGGATCTTCCCCCGGTTGTCGCCCGCCTCGGCCTTCCAGGCCTCGAACTCGAGCGACGTCAGGATGTCCGGGTGCGTCCCCCAGCCGTATTCCTTCATCGGGGCGAGGCTCACTTCCTCGAACCCCGCCGCCCAGATGACCTCGTCGACGTCCAGCGCGATCCGCCGCTCTTCCCGGTCGAAGGCGATGGCCTTCGTGGGGCAGACCTCCGCGCAGGCGCGGCAATCCCCGCAGCGGCCGCGATCGATGACGTAGACGGGCGGGTAGGCGTGCTCCCAGATGGGCTTCGCGACGCCCTTCGGGCATGCGGCTTCACAGCGGCCGCAGTGGATGCAGAGCGACGGGTCGACGACGGGCGCCGACTCGACGACGACGGCCCGGTGTCCCGCGGCCTGCGGCTCCAGGGTCTCCACCCGGGAGAGCGGGTGGATCGCGATCGCCTCGTCCTGCTTGCACCGGCGGATCTCCGTCCACAGGGGGCAGAAGGCGCAGTGGTCCGTCGGGTAGAACTTGTCGAGCTTCGCCACCTGGCCGCCCAGGTCGTGGCCCCTCTCGACGAGGTGCGCCCGGTGCCCGTTGGCGGCCAGGTCGAGGGCCGCCGATACCCCGGCCACCCCGCCGCCTACGATCAGCACTGTCTTCTTCTGATTTTTCATATTCTGCATGCTTCGGTTGCTCTTGCGTGACGGAAGTTACGAAGTTATGAAGTGATGAAGTTAGGAAGAGCAGCGAATAACGAATCATCCGTCGGCTTTTCCAAGCTTCCGAACTTCCCAACTTCCCAGTTTCAGAGCTTCCTCTTCATGTCATTCCTCCTCATCCTCTTTGACGAGCCCGTAATGCTCCCGGAGCTTCTCGACCCGCTTCTTCAGCCAGTCCGTGAACTCTTCCCTTCGTCCGTGGCCTCGCTCTTCTTCCTCCTCGCGGCGCAGGGCGATGCGCCTCCCCGGCGGCGCGATCCTCTTGACCTTGTCGTAGTAGGTGACGATGGACTTGGGCTTCGTGGGGCAGCGCTTCTCGCAGGCGTTGCAGCCCGTGCAGGGGTCCTCGAGGACGACGGGGTACTTGTCCTTCTCGAGGATGATGGCCTCGTAGCGGCACGCGTCGTAGCAGCGCGTACAGTCCTCCTGGCCGGTCCAGGCCAGGCAGGTCTCCCGGTTGATGACGGCGTTTCCGATGTCGATCTCGTCGCGGGAGATGTTCGCGATGGCCCCCGTCGGGCATTCCCGGATGCAGGCCATGCAGAAGATGCATTCCTTGTGGAGAAGCACGGGGGTGCCGAAACTCATGATCCCGCCCTGGAGGCCGGCCGGGCGGATCGCGTCGGTGGGGCAGACGTCGACGCAGCGGTAGCATCGCGCGCAATATTCGAGGAAGGCTTTCTCTTCGAGGGCCCCGGGCGGGCGCGGGATTTCCTTTGCCCCGCCTGCCTTAAAGAGACCGAAAATGACGGTCGAGACGGCTCCGCTGACGAGAAGCTGGATCGTGTCCCTGCGTGAAAAGGCCATGGTCGCACTTGTCCCCTGATTGTCCCAGGTTCCTTGTCACCGACCCCTCTCCTCCGCGGCAACAGACCTCGGTCACTATAGCGAAAGCAGAAAGGGAAAGCAAGGGCGGGTGAGCGAGTCACCCGCCCTTGCCATGGAAATCAGACGGTTAGAGGTTGTACTTCTTCTTTGCCGCGTTCAACTCGCCGATGAAGGCATCCATGCCGTACGCCTTGAGGGTCGCCTCCGTCGGGATGCCCTTGGCATCCCAGCCGAAGAACCCGTAGGTGTCGGCTTCCATCTTCTTCTGGTCTTCTTCCGTGAAGATGGCGTCCTTCTTCGGGCCGGCCGGCAGCTTCTCCTTGTACATGCGAATGGGCAACCGGTCGTCCTTGGAACTGATGCCCTCGCGGACGTTCAGGAGCCGCTCGGCCGTCATGATCCTCTTGGCCGTGGTCCAGTAGTCCTCGGGCTTCATGTTCCAGCCGCAGAGGCCGTTGAGCATGTCGGTGACGATCTTGTCCGTGCTGGCCCCCCAGATCAGGATCGAGGTGAAGGTGCACGAACACAGGGAATCGGCCATGGCCGTCATGGCGAGGGCCTTGGAGCCCTGACCCTCATGGTGGTCGCCTCCGTTGGTGCCCATGGTGTAGCTGTAGGCGCGGATCTTGTCGCCCCGCGGGTCATGGGCGGCCAGCTCGCGTCCCTTCACCACGTTGGCGTACGCTTCGGAACCCTTGCCGATCTGCTTGGACATCCGGGCCACGCCCTGGGCCATGAACTTGCCCGCCTTGCCTTCCTTGAGGGCGATCCTGCGGATCATCTCCATGTAGGTGTCGCAATCGCCCCACTTGGGCTTCAGGCCGTCGAGATCGGCGGGCTTGATCGCGCCCTTCTCCATGGCTTCCGTCAGGAATGCCAGGGTGCCGCCCGTGGAGATGTTGTCGAGCCCGTAGGCGTCGCATGCCTCGATGAGGGCCGTCATCTCGTCGAACTTCTTCATGCCCAGGTTCGAACCCAGCAGTCCGCCGGATTCGTACTCGGGCGACTCGGCCACGAGGCCCCTGTACTTGCCGTCGCGGATGACGCCCAGCTTCAGGCAGTGCGCCGGGCAGTTGGTGCAGGAGGAATGTCGCTTCCAGAAGGTCCGCGCCGCCTCCTCGCCGCCGATGTTCACGACTTCGGGGTACCATGTGGTCTGGAAGTTCTTCGTGATGAGCGAGCCGTGGAGGAAGTGCTTGAGCTCCATCAGGCCGCCCGTGCCCCAGCGCTTGAGCCCTTCCCATGCCTCGCCGGCAATGTTGATCTCCTTGCCGGTCCTCGCCGCGGCGAGGAACTTGGCGTTGTCCACGACGGGCACGGCGTACTTCGTGCCGCGCACGGCGAAGCCTTTGAGCTTCTTGTCGCCGAAGACCGGCCCCGTGTTGCTGCGCGACGCGGCGCGGAAGCGCTCGACGATCACGTTGGCCTGGAGGGCCCCGTTCTCACCGGCCGGGCCGATGACGGCCGTACGGATCTCGGGGTCCTTCATCTCCTTGATCATCATTTCGTGGGCCTCGTCGGTGGTCTTTCCCCACATCTTCGAGGCGTCCTTGAACTCCACCTTGTCGTTCACGACGGCAAACCAGGTGGGTTTCTTGGCCTTGCCCTTGATGTAGATGCCGTCCCAGCCGGCGAACTTGATCTCGCTGGCCAGTTGGGCGCCGCACTCGGCGTGATTGAGGCGGCCCGTGAGGGGGCTGATGTTCACGAAGCAGGTGCGGTGGGAGACGGCCATGGTGCCGGAAAGGGGCCCCGGCCCGACGAACACGAAGGCATCCTCATCAAAGGGTTTCTTGCCCGCCTTGTACTCGGTGAGGGCATAGTAGGCGCCGAGTCCGCGGCCGCCGATCCACTGCTGCAAAATCTCATCGGAGACCGGCCGCGTCTTGTAGGTCAATTTGCTCAGGTCGATCTCCAGGACCTTTCCGAAATTTCCGCCTTTGGGTGTTGCCATCGTTCTCACCTCCCCTTCTTGGTCTTCGCAGGAACGACCCGCTTGCCCTCAACGTTCGGGTAGAACAGGAGGTTCGCGAGGTCCTTCCCCGCCTGCTCCGGCGTCACGGAACGGTAGGCCATGTTGACGCCGAGCCCGACGGGACGTCCCATCAGGCAGGGCCCCTGGGGGTTGCCGGCCTGCTCGTGGCAGGCCTTGACGCACTGGGGGTCGCCGCCGCAGAGGTCGCAGATCAGGGGCTGGCCCGTGTCGGGGTTGCCGCGGATGTACTTGGCCGGGCAGGCCTCCTGGCACTTCATGCACTTGGCCCCCAGGCAGATCTTCTCATTGAGGACGATGCCGTTGGTCTTGGGATCCTTCTGGATGGCCTTCGGGGTTGTCGGGCATGCCGCGATGCAGGGTGCGTCGTCGCAATGCCAGCACATGACCGGCACATCGACGATGTCCTTGTACTTGGTGATGTAGATGCGCGACAGGGCGGGGCGTACGGTACCGGTGTGGAACAGTGAGCAGGCGAACTCGCAGCTCCGGCATCCCGTGCAATTTTGCCGCTCGGCGAACCGGTACTTCTGCGCGTAGGGCTTGGTGCCCGGCGCGCCCTGGACCGAGTACTGGGCCTCGGCCTTCTTCGGGGCGATGCCGCCGATGGCGGAGATCGCAAGCGCGCCTCCCGCCGCCGTGGCGGTCCCCCTCAAGAAGTCACGACGGCTCGTCTCCTTCTTGAGAACATCAGGCAGTTTCTTTTCTTCCATGTCTGACCTCCATTGGATTGCCTTGTGTTGACGGCTTGAAACCTGAACGATGTGAGACCGGGATCCCTCCTTTCATCCAATCTGTTCTGCAATCTGTTCCTGCATTTCTTCCGTCGATTCAGTCCGATCCCGCGATGAACCCGGAAGGATTCCGCCGGGAACGGTTACTTCATCTTGCTCGTGTAGACGTAGTCGTTTCCCTTCTGGGCCTCGTGGCACTTGATGCACTCGTCGATTTTGCCCTCCTGGTCCACCTTGCCGCCGGCCTTGAACTGCGCCCAGAACCAGTCTCCGCCCTTGGGATTGTAGCCCTTGACCTTGTACATGACGTCGACGTGCTTGAGCTTCTTGTTCTTGTCGAAGTTGTCCTGGACGATCATGGAGCCGTCGGCGAACTTCCCTTTCTTGGCTTTGATGGAATCGAAGGCCGCCTGGTTGACGTAGGTCGTCAGGAAAGCGCCGTGGGGCTCGGGGCCCTTGTACTGGGGCTCGGTGCCGGGCCACATCTTCCAACTCTGGTACTTCTCCTTCTGGATGAAGTCCCAGACGGCCTTGCCGTCGGCGGCGGGCCCCTTCTTCGCCTGGGCGAAGAGCATGCCCGCCAGGGCGAGCGTCACGGACATTGCGATGGCAAATACAAGCAGTCCTTTCTTCATGGTTGACTCCTTTCGTAAGACGTGCGTTCGATCCCCGGTACGGGGTCATTCGCGTGTCTTGTGTTTGGCGTTGTCGAAGGACGGACGCGTTCGCGCGGGGATGCCGGATCGGTTAAACGGTGAAGATCTGAGACGTGAATTGCGGGCAGTTTCTGCAATCATCCGGGATCCGCCGAATACGCGAAATCAACTGTCGCTCAGCGGATACGGCGCACCCGCTGAAAGCCGCTTTCAAAGGCGGCTTTACGGACAGTGACTCCCCTGACTGCTGCCTCTCTCTCGCAAGGACGCCGTCGAATCGCTGACCCTCGAGGGGGATCCCTGCGCAGCGAACGGGTATCGCATCGAGCGTGTTCCGTTCGAGGGGAAATATAGACGGAACGTGAACCAGAGTCAAACCTTTTTTCAAAAAAGTGCAGCAATATCAGCATGTTATGTCATGTTTGACATAACCGGTCCTGTGGTGCACAATAGCACGCGATTTCGTGGCGCCCGAAGCGCGGCTTTCTCCGGGCGCAGGGAAGGAGCCGACATGAAGATCAGGCACAAGCTGTGGCTCGAGAAAAACGATCGTGTCATCTTCGGCCCCGGCCGATTCGAACTGCTCGAGGCGATCGAGGAGTGCCGGAGTCTCAGCGCGGCGGCGAAGAAGTTGAAGATGTCCTACCGGGCGGCGTGGGGACGCCTGCGGGCCTCCGAGGACAGGCTGGGGATGCCGCTCGTGGAGCTGACCGACAACCGCCAGGGTATGCGCCTCACAGATGCGGCAAAGAAACTGAAGGATGCCTTCGTGGAGCTGGAAGGGAAAATCGACAAGCTGCTGCTGGAGTACCAGGCGAAACTTCCCTGAAGAAGTGAGGGAAGTGAGAGAAGTGACAAACAGGAATGCCCGGTGCGAACGCGCCGGGTTTTTTTCTTTGCAAAATGTCGATTTACAGGGCCGACGCGAATTGCTATTTTATGCGAACCCTCGGCAGGGGGGGCGGAACGAGTTCACCACGGTCAAGGGACACCAGCGGGTTTCAGGAAAGGATCCGGTTCATGAAGAAAGAGCACAAATTTTCCCTGTTCTACGTCCTCCTGGCGGTGTGGGCGGTCCTGCTCATCCAGAGCTACCTCGCCTCGATGATGAGCGCCCAGGTGGTCCCCTACAGCCAGTTCCTGAAGATGCTCAAGGAGGGCAAGGTCACCGAGGTGGCCATCTCGGCCAACCGCATCGAGGGAAAGATGAAGGTGGAAGGCAAGCCGGGCGAGACGCAGCCCTTCCGGACCAACCGGGTGGACCAGGACCTCTCGGAGCTGCTCGACAAGTATCAGGTGACCTTCAAGGGGGAGGTGGAGAGCACGTTCCTGCGCGACCTGTTCTCGTGGGTCTTCCCGATCATGATCTTCTTCGGCATCTGGTACCTCCTCATGAAGCGCATGGGCGGGCAGCAGGCCGGCTTCATGACGCTGGGAAAGAGCAAGGCCAAGATCTACATGGAGAACGAGATCAAGATCACCTTCAGGGACGTGGCCGGCGTCGACGAGGCGAAGCAGGAGCTCCAGGAGGTCATCGAGTTCCTGAAGAACCCGAAAAAGTTCACGGGGCTCGGCGGCCGCATCCCCAAGGGCATCCTCCTCGTCGGGCCCCCGGGGACGGGAAAGACGCTGCTTGCCAAGGCTGTTGCGGGGGAGAGTGCCGTGCCCTTCTTCAGCCTCAGCGGCTCCGAGTTCGTCGAGATGTTCGTCGGCCTCGGGGCGGCCCGCGTGCGTGATCTCTTCGAGCAGGCCAAGCAGAAGGCGCCCTGCATCATCTTCATCGACGAGCTCGACGCCCTGGGGAAGGCCCGCGGGTTCGCCATGCCGGGCGGGGGCCACGACGAGCGGGAGCAGACCCTGAACCAGCTGCTGACTGAGATGGACGGCTTTGACGCCAACGCGGGGGTCATCCTCATGGCCGCGACGAACCGGCCCGAGATCCTCGACCCGGCCCTGCTCCGGGCGGGGCGATTCGACCGGCACGTGCTGGTCGACCGACCGGACAAGAAGGGCAGGGAGGACATCCTGAAGGTTCACATCCGCAACGTGAAGCTCGGCCCCGACGTCGACCTGGAGAAGCTCGCGGGCATGACGCCGGGCATGGTGGGCGCCGACCTGGCCAATCTGGTCAACGAGGCCGCCCTGCTTGCCGTCCGGCACGACAAGCAGGAGGTGGGGATGGCGGAGTTCGTGGAGGCCATCGAGCGGGTCGTCGCGGGGCTCGAGAAGAAGAACCGCCTGATCAATCCCCAGGAGCGGGAAATCGTGGCCTACCACGAGCTCGGCCACGCCATCGTCGCCCTGTCGTTGCCGGGGACGGACCCCGTGCAGAAGATCTCGATCATCCCCCGCGGCATCGCCGCGCTGGGCTACACGATGCAGGCCCCCACGGAGGACCGCTTCCTCCTGAAGAAGACGGAGCTGCTCAACCGGATCGCGACGCTCCTGGGAGGCCGTGCCTCCGAGGAGACCGTGTTCGGCGACATCTCCACGGGGGCGCACAACGACCTGGCCCGGGCCACGGAGATCGCGCGGAGCATGGTCAAGGAGTACGGCATGAGTCCCGAGGTGGGGCAGGTCTACTTCGCCCGGGAGAAGCGTGCGGCCTTTCTCGACACCATGGCTCCCGAGGGCGGCGATTACAGCGAGGCCACGGCGGAGCTCATCGACCGCGAGATCCGGGCGATCATCGACACCCAGTACAGGGTTGCGAAGTCCATTCTCGCCGGCAGGCGCGCCGTCCTCGACGAGGGGGCGAAGCTTCTGCTGCAGCGGGAGAAGATCGAGGGCTCGGAGCTGAAGGACCTACTGGACGGGAAGGGGCCTGTTTCCTGATCGTTCTTGCGAGATCGATACGGGACAGACAAAAGTCAGGCCTCCGCTCTTGCTCGTGAAGAGCGGAAGCGAAGAAGAGCGGAAATAGAAGAAGTGGAGAACCCTTTTTGCAGGAAACCAACAGCTCGAAGAAAAACCCGGTCTGGTCGTTCTTCTCGTCGGTGAGGCTGACCGTCGCCCTGCTGATCCTCATCGCCCTCGCAGCCGTCATCGGGACCGTGGTCCCCCAGCAGGAGGCGGCCGGCGAGAGCCTCCAGGGGCTGCCGCAGGTCCTGGCAGGGATTGCCAAGGCCCTGCAGGTCACCGACCTGTACCGCTCGCCGTGGTTCCTTCTGCTGATGGGGCTGCTCACGGCCAACCTCGTCGTCTGTTCGCTCAACCGCCTGCCCGTTTCCCTTCGACTCTACAGGAAGAAACCGGAGCCCGACCGCGCAGCCCTTTACGAGGATCTGCCCCCGGAGCGCGTCGTCGAGGCGGAGGGCAGCGTGGAGGACGCCGCGGCCCGGATGGAGCAGGTCCTGACAAAGGCCCTCGGTCCCGTCGAGCGAAAGCGGGACGGAGAGGCCGTCTGGCTTTCGGCCCACCGGGGCGCCTGGTCCTACTTCGGGGTCTACGGGATCCACGCCGGCGTTCTCGTCATCATCGCAGGCGCCGTGATCGGCTCGATCCTCGGATTCGACGGGTACGTGAACATCCCCGAGGGGGGGGCGGCCGGCGCCATCGAGCTCAAGGGCGGCAGGGGGAAGATGAAACTGGGGTTCGACGTGCGGTGCGACGACTTCACCGTCGAGTTCTACAACAGCGGCATGCCCAGGCTCTACCGGTCCGACCTGTCCTTCCTGAAGGACGGGGAGGTCCGGGCCCGGGGCGTCCTGATGGTGAACCACCCGCTCGAGTTCGAGGGAATCCGCTTCTACCAGTCCACCTACGGCGCGATCCCCGGCGAGGCCGTGCTCTCGGTCGAGGGAAAGGGGCAGAGAACCGTCAAGCGGGCCCGGCAGGGGGAGCGCTTTGCCATCGACGGCGGGAAGGCCCACGTGGAGATCCTGCGGATCGAGGGGAACCTGATGCGGATGGGGCCGGCCGTCAAGGTCGGCATCACGGCGGGGGACAGGGCCCTTTCCTTCTGGGTGTTCCAGTTCATCGAGGCCATCGAGGAGCACAACCCGGGGATCACGACCCAGGTGCCGCAGTTCAACGCGGCCCTCTACAGGCCCTATCGCTTCGGCCTCGAGGGGATCGAGACGTCCTTCTACACGGGGCTCAAGGTCAACCGTGATCCCGGGGTCCCGGTCGTCGGGGCGGGGGCGGTTCTCCTCGTGGCAGGCTTTCTGCTGACCTTCTTGTCGTCCCACCGTCAGGTTTTCGTCCGCGTGGACCGAAGACACGGCAAGACGCGCGTGTCCGTCGCGGGACGCTGCAACCGCGACGCCGTGAAACTCGACCGGGAGATCGGACGGATCGTCCGTCTCTTCAAGGGTGAAACCGCATGAACACGAAAATGCTCGGCTGGGCGACGGTGATCTACCTCCCGGCTATGGCCTTCTACCTGATCCGCCTGCTGCGCGACGACGAGTACTGGGGGAAGCTTGCCACGGGGACGGCCGTCGTCGGGTTCGCCCTGCACACGGCCGGCATCGCCGTCCGGTGGTGGGAATCCCACCGGATGGGTCTCGGGCACGCGCCGCTGGCGAATTTCTACGAATCCATGATCTTCTTCTCCTGGGCGATCATGCTGCTCTACCTCGTCGTGGAGTGGCGGATCAGGAACCGGGTCATCGGGCCCTTTGTCACGCCCGTGGCCTTTCTCTCCATGGCCTACGCATCCCTTTCCCCCGACGAGGCGACGCGGATCCAGCCCCTCATCCCCGCCCTGCAGAGCAACTGGCTCACGAGCCACGTGGTGACCTGCTTCATGGGGTACGGCGCCTTCACGATCGCCTTCGGGCTGGGCGTGCTGTTCTTCGCCCGGCGCTTCGCCGCCGGCACGGGGAATCCCTCNACGGGCGGCGGGCATTTCCCCGACGAGGGGNCCATCGANGANCTGATCNACCACAGCACGATCATGGGCTTCATCTTCCTGTCGCTGGGGATCATCACGGGCTCGGTCTGGGCCAACTTCGCCTGGGGGTCCTACTGGAGCTGGGACCCGAAGGAAACCTGGTCGCTCATCACCTGGCTCATCTACGCCGCGCTGCTCCACGCGCGGCTCGTCCGCGGCTGGAGGGGCAAGCGCGTGGCGATCATGGCCATCGCGGGCTTTGCGTCGGTGCTCTTCACCTACCTCGGGGTGAACTACCTGGACAGCCTGCACAGTTACCTCATGTGACGGAGCACCCGGACAGGGACCTTGACAGAGAAACGGAGGAAACCATGCTGCATCGAAACCGGATCGCCATGTTGCTGATCGCACTCGCGGCCCTGCAGGGCGCACCCGCTCTCGCACCGGCCCAGGGCGCCGCGCCGAAACCCGACCTGGTGGTCGACAGGATTTACCTCAACCAGGCGGGGAACATCGTCGTGGACATCCGCAACGCGGGCCCGGGAGCGCTTCCCGACACCGCCTACCGGTCCACGGAGTCCTTCGCGGCCTGTTTCGTGATCATGATCGGCGTGCAGTTCGTGGACTACGCGACCCTCTGGGCCGCGGACCCGGACCGAGCGCTGCGCAACCCCGGCGGGACCGTGACGTACACGAGCCCCATCCGGATCACGGAGCCCACGGCCGTCCGGGTCTGGCTGGACATCACGGAGCAGATCGAGGAGGCCGACGAGGGCAACAACATCAAGCAGGTCCTCCTGAAGCCCGAGCCGGCGAAGTGACCCCGGAGGCCCTGACCGGCAGGCTGTTGACCGGGGGCGCATCCCGCGCAAAGAGAAGATGAGAGGGCAAGAGGGTGAGAAGGTTGGAAATGCCGGAAGCCGACCACGTCCCGTCGAGGGGCGGAAAGGGTTGCGAGCGATGAACCAGCGAATCCATGTCGTCGACGCCTTCACGAACCGGGCCTTTGCGGGAAACCCCGCCGCCGTCTGCGTGCTCAGCGGGCCGCGCGATGACGGCTGGAGGCAGAACGTGGCCCGGGAGATGAACCTCTCGGAGACCGCCTTCCTGGAGAGGCGGGACGACGGAAGCTACACCCTGCGCTGGTTCACCCCTGCCGTCGAGGTCGAACTCTGCGGACACGCAACCCTCGCGAGCGCTCACATCCTCTGGGAGACGGGGGCTGCGGCGCCGGGCGATCCCGTGCGGTTCCACACCCGCAGCGGGACCCTGTCTGCGATGCGGGAGGGCGACTGGATCGAGATGGACTTCCCCGCCGAGCCGGAACGGACGGCCGTTGCCCCGCCGGAACTCGTCGAGGCCCTCGGCGTGAAGCCCCTGTACTCGGGGCGCAACCGTTTCGACCGCCTCGTCGAGGTGGCCGACGAACAGATCGTACGGGAACTCGTTCCCGACATGACCCTCCTGAAAAAAGTCGACATGCGTGGGGTCATCGTCACGAGCCGCAGCCGCTCGGCGGGCTTCGATTTCGTTTCCCGTTTCTTCGCCCCCGCCGTGGGCGTCGACGAGGACCCGGTGACGGGGTCGGCCCACTGCTGCCTGGGACCTTACTGGGGGGCGAAGCTCGGCAAGACGTCCCTGAAGGCCCAGCAGGTGTCGGCGCGGGGCGGAATCCTGCGCGTCGGACTGAAGGGCGACCGCGTCCTGATCGGCGGACAGGCGGTCACCGTACTCCGTGCTGATCTGCTGTCGGGATAACTGTGGACAACCGGCCGTCCTGACGCTTCCCCGTCATGAAGAGCGGAAGATAGGAAGTTACGAAGAGCGGACAGAGCAGGGGAATGGATCTTATTCCGCTCTTCTGCTCTACTTAACTTCGCGGGGCATCCGCACGGGACAGGCAAAAGCGGGAAAAGGAGGCGTTGATGGGGTGACCGAAGGGAAAAGGCCCTCCCTCTTCATAGGGACGTCGGGCTTCTCCTATCCCTCCTGGCGGGGTTCGTTCTACCCGGCCAAGATGCCCGCGCGGGAATTCCTGGCTTATTACAGCTCGCGGTTCCGGAGCCTTGAAATCAACAGCACCTTCTACCGCCTCCCTCTCGAGTCGACCCTGGCCCGGTGGCGCGACCTGACCCCCGAAGGGTTCGTTTTTGCCGTCAAGGCGAGCCGCTACATCACCCACATCAAGAGGCTCGGGGAGCCCGAAAACACGGTCGGCCCCTTCCTGGATCGCGTCCGCTCCCTGGGGGCGAAGCTCGGCCCGGTCCTCCTTCAGCTCCCCGCAAAATTCTCTTTCAACGGGAAGGTGTTAGCCTCATTCTGTGAGGCATTGGACAAGGGGTTCCGCTACGTCTTCGAGTTCCGCGATCCCGGCTGGTTTCGACAAGAGACCTGTGCTATTTTGAAACGGTACGGGGCGGCATTCTGCATCTACGACTTCGCGGGGCTCCGCTCTCCCGACGCGGTGACGGCCGGCTTCGTCTACATCCGTCTCCATGGCCCGCTCCGTGAACCGTACCGCGGCGCATATGCCGATGCATTCCTCGAGGAGCGCGCGGCGGCGATCCGGGGATGGCTCGATGAGGGCAGGGCCGTCTACGTCTTTTTCGACAACACGATGCAGGGCGATGCGGCACGCGATGCCCTGAAACTCTCACGCCTGCTGGCCGGAGAGAGGAACCCCGAGAATTACAGGTAAGGAATGGGGAACACCAGGCGAAGCGGGATCCTCCTGCACGTGACCTCCTTGCCGACGCCCTACGGCATCGGCGACCTCGGGCCCGGGGCCTACCGGTTTGCCGATTTTCTGCACCGCGCCGGCCAGCAGCTCTGGCAGATGCTCCCCCTGTCCCCGACGGACCTGCTCACGGGCTGCTCGCCCTACAGCGGCTCGTCCGCCTTTGCCGGAAACCCATGGCTCGTGAGCCCGGAGAAACTCGTCGAGGACGGGTTGCTGACAAGGCAGGACTTCACCCGCGTGCCCCGCTTCCCGGCGGGCCGCGTCGATTACCGGCGTGCCGCCGCCTTCAAGGAGAGTCTGCTTTCGGAGGCGTGGAGGCGTTTTTCCGCCTGCTCGGGAGGCCTGCGATACGACTACGAGCACTTCTGCCGGGCCGAGGGGCGCTGGCTCGACGAGTACGCCACGTTCAGGGCTCTCAAGACGATCTTCGGCAGGACACCCTGGAACCGCTGGGCGGAGGGGTTCCGAACACGCAGGATGAGGGTCCTGGCGCCGCACGTCCGGGAAATCGCACCCCTGGTCGAAGAGGAGAAATTCAGGCAGTTCGTCTTCTTCAGGCAGTGGGCCGCCCTGCGGGCCTATTGCAGGGGCCGCGGCATACGGGTCATGGGGGACCTGCCCTGCTATGTCCGGCACGACAGCGCCGACGTGTGGGGGAACCCCGCCCTGTTCAAGCTGGATCCCGACGGCCGTCCCGCCTTTGTGGCCGGCGTCCCGCCGGACTACTTCAGCCGCACGGGGCAGCTGTGGGGAAACCCCGTCTACGACTGGGACGCCCACCGCAGGAGCCGGTTTGCCTGGTGGGTCGGGCGGGTCCGACACAACCTCAAGCTCTTCGACCTCCTCCGGATCGATCACTGCCGCGGGCTCATCTCCTACTGGGAGGTGCCAGCCGGCAGCCGGACCGCCGCGCGCGGGCAATGGGTGCCGGTGCCGGCGCAGGGGCTGTTCCGCGCCGTCATGCGCGAAGCCCCGCGGGGCACCCTGGTGGCCGAGGATCTGGGGACCATCCCCCCGGACGTGCGCGAGGCCCTGGACCGGCTCGGGTTGCCCGGGATGCGCGTCCTCCTCTTCGCCTTCGGCTCCGAATCAGGGTCGGAGCATCACGCACCGCACCGCCACGTCGAGAAGGATTTCGTCTACACGGGCACCCACGACAACAACACCGCACGCGGCTGGTTCGAGACGGAGGCGAGAAAAGAGGAGAAAGAGAGATTCTTTGCCTACCTGGGCCGCAGGGTCCCCGCGGCCCGCGTCCACGAGGAGATGATCCGCCTGGCGATGATGTCCGTGGCGTCGACGGCGATCATCCCCATGCAGGACGTGCTGGGCCTGGGCGAGGAGGCCCGGACAAACAGGCCCGCGGGAAAGGGCGGCTGGTGGCGCTGGCGCATGCCCCCCGGGGTGCCGGACCGGCGCCTGGAGCGATGGCTCAGGGAACTCACGGAAACATACGGCAGGGTATGAGACAGGGGTCAGGGACCGGGGTTCAGGGGGCAGGAACAAGGGGTGGAGCAGCAAGCAGCAAGGGTCGAGGAGCAAGGATTTGTTGTGGAAGAGGATTTTACCGTGTTGCTCGAGGTTTGGCGCTCGAGCCTGCACAGCCGTTTTCGCCGTCGCTGACCCTGTGGCCGGCGATAGATAGAAGGCAAGGGCTGTCGTAAAGGCATCGTATGTTCGGCAACCGGGTGACGCTCTTCAAGCTGCTGGGTTTCGAGGTCAGGCTCGATTCGAGCTGGATCGTCCTGGCCGTGCTCATCACCTGGTCGCTTGCCAAGGGGATTTTCCCCGCCTACTACGAGGGCATGCCGGCGGCGAATTACTGGGCCATGGGGGTCGCCGGAGCCGTGGGGCTCTTCCTTTCCATCATCCTCCACGAGCTGAGCCACTCGCTCGTGGCCCGGCGGTTCGGCATCCCCATGAGAGGGATCACCCTGTTCATCTTCGGGGGAGTGGCCGAGATGAGCGAGGAGCCCCCCAGCGCGAAGGCGGAGTTCCTGACGGCCGTCATCGGGCCCGTCTCCAGCCTGCTCACCGCGGCGGCCTTCTACGGGCTCCTCCGGGCGGGGGAGTCGGCCGGATGGCCCCCGGCGGTCAACGGCGTTCTCTTCTACCTCGTCTGGGTGAATGTCATCCTGGCCCTGTTCAACCTCCTGCCCGCCTTTCCCCTGGACGGGGGCCGGGTGTTCCGCTCCGCCCTGTGGCTGTGGAAGAAGGACCTGCGCTGGGCCACGATGATCTCCTCCCGGGTCGGTTCGGCCTTCGGCATCGTGTTCATCGCGCTGGGGCTCTGGGAGATCATCGAGGGCAATTTCATCGGGGGCCTCTGGCAGGCGATGATCGGCCTGTTCCTGCGCGGCGCCGCCCGGTCGTCGTACCGGCAGGTGCTGACGCGGGACGTCCTCGCGGGTCTCAGGGTGAGCCGCTTCATGACCCCCGATCCCGTCGTCATCCCGCCGGACATCACTCTGCAGGCTTTCGTGGAGGAGTACCTCTACAGGACGCATCACCAGATCTACCCCGTTGTGCGGGCCGGGGAGCTGGCCGGATGCCTTACGGTGCGGTCGCTCAGGGATGTGCCCCGGGCCGACTGGCCCCGCCGTACCGTGGGGGAGGTGGCCGCGCGTTGCGACGCGGCAACCGTCATCGGGCCCGACACGGACGCCCTGGCAACGCTTGCCTTGATGAACGAGACGGGCAACAGCCGTCTCCTGGTCGTCGAGAACGGCCGCCTCGCGGGGATCGTCACGCTGAAAGACCTGATGGAGGTGCTGGCCCTGCGGATGGAGATGGAGGGGGAGAAATAGGGGTCAGGGGCTTACGAAGGCCTTCCAGCCGGCCAGGATGGAGCCGGGCGCCAGATCGAAGGCCCCCGACAGCTCTGCGACGGGCGTGAACCCGCAGTCGCCGCAGCGAACTGCGCCGCGGCTGCGGACATAGCAACCCTGGGTGATCGACCCGTCGGGGTCCACGTTGACGAGCAGCCTGTCATGGCACGTCCAGCTGTTTGCAACCATGTTCTCGAGGGCCCTCCGCGAGTTGAGGATCGGGTGGCCGCGGTCCTTGAGACGAATGGCCAGGCCGATCGCCTCACGCCTCTCGGACGTCGACAGCGCGAGGGCTTCCTCTCCCTGGCCGTAAGGGTAGAAGAGCTGCAGCGTCACGCCCCGCACCGCGGGTCTGTGCTTCAGCACATCCAGCAGTCCCTCCAGGTCCCTCCAGTTTTCCCGGTTCAACGTGAAATGCACAAGCAGCTTGCCCCGCGGGGGCGTCCGGAGATTCTCCCAGACCCGGTCGAAGGAATGACTCCGCAGCCGGTCGTGCGTGGGCTTCGTGCCGTCGAGGCTCACCCACAGGACATCGACGGGCACGTCGAGGGGCAGGGTGCCGTTCGTCGTGGCCGCCGTGCAGAGAAAACGGCCTCGCGCGTACCGCGCCAGGTCCCTGAAGCGGTGCGTGCCGTCACTCCACATCAGGGGTTCCCCCCCCTCGAAGACGACGATGCGGCACCCGGCGCGATGCAGCTCGTCGAGGGCGGCGGTGGCGGATTCCCAGCCGATGGAGGCCCTGTCCGCATCGACGCGGCGGTGGTAGGGGCAGGGCGCGCATTTCAGGTTGCAGCGGTAGCTGAGCTTGAAGCTGGCCAATAGCGGCAGGTCCCGGCCGAGGATCTTCCTGCGGAAGTAAAAACCGGCCAGACCCCTGACCCTTTCCAGGGAGGTGCGGATGGGGATGATGGGATTGTCGCTCATGGGCGTTCTGCTGCGGACACCGGCAAACGTAGAGGGGTTGCATGGAACCCGTCACGGGGACCGCAGGCGACCTCGATCCCGGGCGACTATAGCGAAACTTCGGTGAAGCTGCAAATCTTTTCCGCGCCCGGCCTGTTCTTTCCCGTCCGATTTTGTTAGCATGGCACGGTGGACGGAGACGAGGCGCACCGGCGCACGAACGAACCGAGCAGGAGGATCGACATGGAAGAGCGGGTCATCGCAAGCGGCCTCACGAGGCGCGAATTCATGAGGGCGTCCCTGGCGGGGTGCACCCTGCTGGCCCTCACCCCGGCCGTGATCCCCGCGGCGGCATCCGACCGGGCGAAGGGGCCCTTCGAACTGCCTCCGCTGCCCTACGCGCAGGATGCCCTGGCCCCGGTCATCTCGGCCGGGACGATCGGATTCCACTACGGAAAGCACCACCGGGGCTACCTCGACAACCTCAACGGGCTCGTGAGGGGGACACCCTATGAGACGATGAGCCTCGAGGCTGTCATCCGCGCCTCGGCCTCGAGGCCGGGGGAGGCGGCCGTGTTCAACAACGCGGCCCAGGTGTGGAACCACACCTTCTATTGGGACGGCATGAGGCCCGGGGGAGGCGGAAAGCCGCCCGGCGAGATCGGCAGGGCCGTGGAAAAGGCATTCGGCAGCTACGGGAATTTCCGGAAGGAATTTCTCGCGGCGGCCCTGGGGCAGTTCGGGAGCGGCTGGGCGTGGCTCGTCTCGGACGGGAGGTCCCTCAAGGTCGTCAGGACGCCGAATGCCGAGAACCCGATGACCCAGGGTCTGCGGCCGTTGCTGACGGTCGACGTCTGGGAGCATGCGTACTACCTCGACTACCAGAACCGCAGGAAGGATTTCGTGGAGGCCTCCCTCGACAGGCTGGTGAACTGGGCGTTCGTCGAGCGCAACCTCGGGAAGGCCGGCGGCTGAGAGGCCGGCCGAAAGGGGTGGTGCCGCGATCGGAAATGTGTTACCGTCGCGCCGTGCCGGAGTCCGCACCGGCCGGGCGGAAACGAAGCCGGGAGGGTGAGCCGTCATGGACCCGCAGTTGAGGGAAGAGCGGCCCTGGGGATATTTCAGCGTCCTGATGGAGGATGGGCAGCACAAGCTCAAACGGATCGTCGTCTATCCCGGCAAGCGGCTGAGCCTGCAGAGGCACCGGCAGCGGGACGAGCACTGGACGATCGTGTCCGGGGAGGCGCGGATGACCGTCGACGGCAGGGAGTTCACCCTGCTCAGAGGGCAGTCCGTCGACATCCCCCGGGGTTCGTTCCACCGGGTCCTGAACCCGGGCAACGCGGACCTGGTCATCGTGGAGATCCAGACGGGGGAGACCTTCGATGAGAACGACATCGAGCGGGCCGAGGACGATTTCGGCCGCGCTTGAGATGAGCCCCGCGGTGTAAGGGGCGGGAGGCCGGATGTCCGCAGTCGAGAAGAGTCTTGTGGCCGTCATCATGGCCGGCGGCATGGGGACGCGGTTCTGGCCGCTTTCCACCCCCTCGAGGCCCAAGCAGTTCGTCACCCTTTTCGGCGAGCGAAGCCTCCTGCAGATGAGTTTCGACCGGCTCCGGGGGCTCGTCCCCCCCGAGCGGGTCCTGGTCCTCACCAATGCCGCCCACGTCTCCCTGGTACGCGAGCAGCTTCCGGAGCTGCCCGACGGCCACGTCATCGGCGAGCCGATTCGCCGCGACACGGCGGCCGCCGTCGCGCTCGCGGCCGTTCTGGTGAGGGAGAGGTTCGGCGACAGCGTCATCCTGACCCTCACGGCCGATCATCTCATCGAGCCGACGGATCTCTTCCAGCGGAATCTGCTGTCGGCGGCCCGGCAGGTCGCCTCCGCCGACGTCTTCTACACCTTCGGGATCCGGCCCACGTTCCCGGCCACCGCCTACGGATACCTAGAGACCGGAGCGGCCGTTGCGGTGGACGGCGGCATCGAGCATTACGAGCTCAGGCAATTCCGGGAGAAGCCCGACCTCGAGACGGCGCGGCGCTACGTGGATTCGGGCCGCTTCCTCTGGAACTCGGGCATGTTTGTCTGGAGGGCGGCGGTCATCCTCGAGGAGGTCCGCGCGTGGCTGCCCGGCCATTACGAAGCCCTTCACCCCCTGGGTGCGCAGGACGGAAAACCGGGGTGGCAGGAAGCCCTCGAGAAGGCCTTCTCGGCCATCCGCCCCATCTCCATAGACTACGGGGTCATGGAGAAGACGCGGACGCCGCTGCGGTGCGTGGCCTCCCGGTTTTCCTGGAGCGACGTGGGCGGCTGGACGGCCCTGGGAGACCTGCTGGGCAAGGACTCAGACGGGAACGCGGTCCGGGGGCGGCTGAAAGCGGTCGGCGCGGCGCGCAATCTCGTCTTCTCCGAGACGCCCGACGAGACGGTCGCCCTGATCGGCGTCGAGGGCCTGATCGTCGTCCGCTCGGGAAACCGGACCCTGGTGGCCAGAAGGGAGGACGTGGACAGGATCCGGGAGCTGGCGGAGAGCTGAGGGGTTCCGCGGACCCTGCGGTCCCGCCGATGCCCCTTCAGATGGAGGCGGGGGGCCGATACGGGGTTACGAGTCCGTACCGCCCCGGGAACCGGTGACGGGACGGATGTGCCGGAAAAAGGGCGGACCACCCGGGGGCGGGGGCCGGAAGGCGCGTTCCAGGTCTGCGTTTCCATGGGTTTTCAGGGGATCGCCGTAACCAAATTGATACCTCCTCACCGTGTCCGTTCAGGGTTTTTTCGCTTCCAAATGCCCGCAGTCATTGATTTTCAAGCCTTTTTGCTTTATAGTCCAATCCACGGAATCCCCGGTTTCGAGTGAGCCATGATCGCGATTGTCGACTATCGGGCGGGAAACCTGACGAGTGTTGCCCGTGCCCTTCAACATCTGAACGTCCCCTGTGTCGTCACGGACCGTGCCGAAGACCTGCGCCGCGCCGAGCGGGTCATCTTCCCCGGCGTCGGGGCCGCGGGCGAGGCGATGCGCAATCTCCGCGGAACGGGGCTTGCCGGATGCATCCGGGAGGTGTTCGACTCGGGGAAGCCTCTCCTGGGCATCTGCCTGGGCACGCAGGTGATCTTCGAATACAGCGAGGAGGACAACCGCACCGAGTGCCTGGGAATCATCCCCGGCGGCGTCAGGCGCTTTCCCTCCGGCATGCGGGAGGGCGGCGATCCCCTCAAGATCCCGCACATGGGCTGGAACCGCGTCTCGCTCCGGGGCGCTCACCCCGTCTTCGCCGGGCTGCCGGAGAATGCCGAGTTCTACTTCGTGCACTCCTACTACCCGGCCCCGTCGAACGGGGCGGACGTGGCGGGCGAGACGGAGTACGGCATCCGCTTCGCCTCCGCCGTGGCGCGGAAAAATCTCGTCGCGGTCCAGTTCCACCCCGAGAAGAGCGGGCGCTTCGGCCTCAGGATCCTCGAAAACTTCAGCCGCTGGGATGGCAGCCATGCTCAGTAAGCGGATCATCCCCTGTCTCGACGTGAGGGACGGGAAACTGACCAAGGGCGTCAAGTTCAAGGGCAACGTCGACATCGGAGACCCCGTCGAGGTGGCGCGGCAGTACTACGAGCAGGGGGCCGACGAGATCGTCTTCTACGACATCACCGCCTCGTCGGAGGGACGCGACATCATGATCGACGTGGTGAGGCGCGTCGCCGAGACGATCTTCATCCCCTTCTCGGTGGGCGGGGGCATCCGGACCCTCGAGGATATGCGCAGGGTCATCCTGGCAGGCGCGGAGAAGGTCAGCGTCAATTCCGGCGCCGTGGAGAACCCGCGGATCATCACGGAGGGTGCCGTGGCGTTCGGTCGCCAGTGCGTCGTCCTGGGCATGGATGTCAAGAAGGTCGAAAAGAGCGCGAAGATCCCCTCGGGCTACGAGATCGTCATCCAGGGCGGCCGCAAGTACATGGGGATCGACGCCCTCTGGTGGGCGAAGGAGGCGGAGAGCCTCGGGGCCGGGGAGATCTGCCTCAACTCCATCGACGCCGACGGGACCCTCGACGGGTATGAGCTCGATCTGACGCACCTCATCGCGTCGCGCGTGAGCATCCCCGTCATCGCCTCGGGAGGGGCGGGCCGGAAGGAGCACCTGCTGGACGTCCTCACCCGTGCGAAGGCCGACGCGGCGCTGATCGCCTCCATCGTGCACTACGGCACCTACACGATCGCCGAACTCAAGGATTATCTGTCGGGAAACGGGGTGAAGGTTCGGGAAGTGTGGTAACAGGTAACAGGTTTCCGATATCGTGCGTCTTTCCTGTCACCTGCCACCTGTCACCTGTCACCTTACTCAGGTGTGTTCGAACTCTAAGAAATGGAAACCCCACGGCGGCAGGTCCACAAACAGCCCCGGGTCCGTCATCTCGCCGCCGTCTCTCTCGAAGACATCCCCCGACATCAGGTCCCTGAGCCGACAGGTGTGCCCGGCGAGCTCCAGGCCGGGCATCCGGACCCGTCCCTGGGATGACGTGCCCGCCCAATTGACGACGATCAGGTGGCGCCTGTCCTCCCTCCTCCATGTCCAGGACAGGAGGTGTCGGCAGCTCCGGTTGTCGGGCCAGCCGGAGATTTCGCAGAGCGACCAGTCCCCGTCCCGGAATCGCGCATCCCGGACGGCGGAAAGGAGGGTGCGGTAAAACGCCCGAAGGACGGGATCCGGCGCTTCGTCGGGTTGCCGGCCGAGCTGCACCGGCAGCTTCACCCGGCGCCCCTCAAGCTGCCCGCCGTGAAACAGCCGTGCGCCGGGCAGCGTCGCGATGACGACGGCGGCTGCGGCGCCCTTCGCGGGATCGAACCGCGACGCCGCGCGCGGCTCGTCGTGATTCTCGATGAAGCGGACGAGTCTGCGCTGGTACCCTGCATCCTCGGCGAGATGAAGGCGGATCGCATCGGCCGACCCGTGGACGAGGCGGTCGTACAGGCCCTTGTCGTAGCAGTAGTCGAACCCCTGCCGCTGCAACTCCCTTTCGAGATCCCAGTAGGCCTCCGCGATGAAGACGAAGCCCGGGCAGCGCTCCCGGACGGCCCCGATGACCTCCACCCAGTATTCTTCCCCCGGCTCGCGCCCCGCCCGATCGCCCCAGGTCTCGCGGAAGATGCGGTTGATGAGCAGCATGGACATGTCGCATCGCACCCCGTCGCACTGGTCGGCGATGCCGAGCAGCGTCCCGGCGGCGGCCTCTCGAAGCCCCGGGTGGAACGCGTTCAGCTGGGCCACGTCCTGCCAGGGGGGATAGTGGGGGTCACGGCCGCAGGCGAAGACCCGCCCGCCCGACTGGAAGAACTCCCGCGGCGCCCGGATGAGGTCCGCCGCATCGCCCCGGATGAGAAACTCGGGGTGCTCGAGCACCCAATGGTGGTCCTGTGCCACATGGTTCGGCACGAAATCCAGGATCAGGCCGAGCCCGCAGCGGGACGCGGTCCTGCGTGCCGCGGCCAGGGCCGCGGGGCCCCCGAAGTGCTCGTCCACGGTGTAGTCCCGTATGCAGTACGGTGAGCCCTGGATGTCGTCGGGGGTGAAATCGGGGAGGATCCTGCTGCATTCCTCGAGGAGGGGCTGGAGGCTCCGGGCCCGTCTCGTTCCCGCCGGGCTTCTCCTCCAGACCCCCATGAGCCACACCGCATCGAAGCCGAGGGAGGCGACGGCGTCCCATTCCTCCGGCGGGACGCCGTCCAGCGTGATCGGGCGTCCCTGTCTGCGGCCGAGCTCGTCGAGCCAGACCCGGGTGTTGATCTCGCAGATCAGCGGCTGATGCGGCAGAACGGGCATATCGGCCCCCCTTCGGGATTGCGTTTTTCGACCCGGCGTCACGGTTGCCGGACAGGGGTGTCCTGCCCGGATGACCCGCCCCCCTTCCGTTTTCTCAGCGTCTGCGAGAGAAAGGCGAGCGAGAAGAAGAAAAGGCCGGCGAGATCCGTCATCCAGCCCGGTTTGATGAGCAGAAGGGCCGCCGTCATCAACGCCGCCGCCTCGTACCACGTCGCCCGGATGACCAGGCAGCGCTGCACGGATGCCGCAAGGCAGGTGACACCGAAGGCCGCCGTGCACACGGCCAGGAGGATTGCCGGCCAGCTGCCGATCAGGAGAAGCTCGGGGGCGTAGACGAACATGTAGGGGATGATGAACCCCGCGATGCCGAGCTGAAACGCCGCAAGCCCCGTCTTCCAGGGGTCCGAGCGGGCGATCCCCGCACCGGCGTAGGCGGCGAGCGCAACGGGCGGCGTGATGTCGGCCCGCGTGCCGAAGTAGAGGATGAACAGGTGGGCCGCGATGGCGAGCACCCCCATCTCGGCGAGTGCCGGGGCCACCAGCGACGTGATGATGATGTACTGGGCCGTCGTAGGGACGCCCATTCCCAGGAACAGGCACGCGACCATGGTGAAGGGAAGCGCGAGGAACAGGTACCCCTGGGAGGCGTCGACCACGAAGGACGAGAACTTCAGGCCCAGGCCCGTCATGGTGATGCTTCCGATGATGATCCCCGCGGCCGCGCAGGCGGCGGCGACCTGCACCGACCCGATCGCCCCTTCCCGCAGCCCGTCCAGGATGGAGAGGCCGAAGTCCTTCAGGGACTCCCTCCTGGCCGCGGCCATGACGAAAGAGGTCAGCACCGTCACGCTGATGGCCCAGAAAACGGCGCGCTCGGGCGAGTAGTCTTCCATGAGGAAGAAGATGAGGGCAAAGACGGAGAAGAGGTGGTGCCAGCCCCGCGCAAGCGTGTCGCGGACGGCGGGCAGATCGGACTTGGGCAGCCCCGTGAGGCCGAGCGACACGGCCCGGAAGTGAACCTGCATGAAGGTGGCGAAGAAGGCCAGCGTGGCGGGGATGAACGCGGCCACGCAGACCTTGAAGTAGGTGATCCCCAGGAATTCGGCCATGATGAACGCCGCCGCGCCCATGATGGGCGGCATGATCTGGCCCATCGTCGAGGCCGAGGCCTCCACGCCTGCCGCGAAGTGCGCGGGGTATCCCGTCCTCTTCATCAGGGGGATCGTGAACGACCCCGTGGTCACCGTGTTCGCCACGGAGCTGCCCGAGATCATGCCGAAGAACGTGCTCGAAATGACGGCCGCCTTCGCCGGCCCCCCCCGGGCCCAGCCGGTCATGGCGAAGGCGATGTCCGTGAAGAATTCGCCAGCCCCTGTCTTTCGCAGCAGCGTCCCGTACAGGATGAACAGGAGGATGAAATTGGCCGAGACCCCGATCGGGACCCCGAAAATCCCGTCCGTGGAGAGCGAAAGGTACGTCGCGAGGCGCTTGATGCTGTATCCCTTGTGCGAGATGACGTCCGGGAGCCACGGCCCGAGCAGGGCGTACAGGATGAACACGATCGCGATCAGCGACACCGACAGGCCCGTGGAGCGCCTCGAGGCCTCCAGGACGATGAGCACGAGCAGGCATCCCATCACGACGTCCAGGGTTTCATAGGAGCCGGCCCGGTTCATGATCGGCGTCGAGTTGAGGAAGAGCCAGATGCAGATGGTCCCCGAAGCGATCAGGAAGACCCCGTCGAGCACGGACATGCGATGCCACGGAGAGTGTTTCTTCGTCAGGGGGTGGAGGGCGAAGACGAGAATGGACATGAAGAACCAGTGCAGGGCGCGGTGATCGAGGGCGAAGAAGGGGTGCGCGTATGCGTAGTAGAGATGGTAGAGGCTCGCCGCCACGGCAAACGCCGAGACGAGCGCATTCGCCGGTCCCCTGTAGGTGCGCACCCTCTCGAACTTTTCGAGAATCTCGCGGCCGAGGTTCTTCTCTTCGGCGAATTCCTGCTGGAGCTTCTTTTCGATATCCGCCATGGGATTCCGGACCTACCGTTTTGCGATTCGGAGTTGAAGGAGACTCCCGCTCGGCGCGAGATCGGCAAGCGCGACCCGCGAACCGCCCGACACAATCACCTGTCGGGAAACCCGGCCCACCCGGATCAGGAGTTCCCGCAAGGGCCTGTTTACGGAGACGCGGGTCCATTCGCCGTCGAAGGAGATCTTCCTGTGCGGGTGTGATTCCAGCCCTGCTCCATACCACAGATACTGCTCTTCCAGCACGACAAAACGGCCGTCCTCCTCGACCCGGAAAAGGCTGCGAACGGGGGTCCCGTCGGACGAGTGCGTGTATTCGAGCCGGAAGAGATCGCCCGGCCCGACGGGCGCACTCCACAGCGGCACGCCTTCAGGACGGCTCAAGATCTGGAGCTGCAGGGATCGCCCGCTCTCTGCCGGACGGCAGGGGGAGGGAAGCAGCAGCGCTGCGGCCAGCGTCAGGATCGTGATCAGTCGCATCATGGATCATGGAAGGAAGAGCCCGGCCGGGGGCCGCCCGGCCGGGCAGGCGGCGGCTACTTGAGCGCCTTCACTTCCTTGAAGTACTTCACGGAGCCGGGATGCAGCGGGATCGGGCTGTTGACTCCGTTGGCCGGCGTCAGCTGCGCTGCAACCGGGTGGATGTTGATGAGCGCATACTTGCCTTCCCTGACGTTGCTGAAGATGGCCTTCGTGATCTTGTACGCCACGTCGTCCGGCATCTTCTTGTTCGCCACGAGCACGTTGGAGTCGCCGAGGCAGAGGACGTCCTTGTCCTGTCCGGGATAGGTCCTGGCCGGGATGGTGTTCTTGATGTAGTAGGGGTATTTCTTGACGATGCGGTCGGCCATGGCGCGGTCGATGGGAACGAGCACGATCTCGCGAGTGGCCGCCAGATCGAGAACGGCGGAACCCGGGTAGGCGAAGTTGAAGAACACGGCGTCGACGACCCCGTCCTTCAGGGCCTGGACGGACTCGTTCTGCGAAAGGTTGGCGATGGTGATGTCCTTGTTGAGCGTGAAGCCGTGCTCCTCGAGGATGATCTTCGCCATGTTTGCGCAGCCGCTGCCGGGGACATCGATGGAGACCTTCCTGCCCTTCAGGTCCTTGATCGATTTGATGCCCGACTGCTTCGTGGTCACGATGTGCTCCGGGGCGGGGTACATCTGGAAGAGGGCGACCAGGGGGAGCTTCTCCTTGAAGGGGTCCTTCCCCTGGGTGGCGTTGTAGGCAATGCTGCCCATCACCATTCCCATGTCCGATTCCCCCCCTCCGACGAGGCGGCTGTTCTCGACGGACGCACCCGTGGACTCCGATGCGCAGCGGAAACCCTCCACGGTCTTTTCGATGATGACGGCCATGCCGCCCCCGAGGGGGTAGTAGGCGCCGCCGGGGCTGCCCGACGAGAGGGTGAGGAACGTTTTCCGTTGCGCCAGTGCATCGTCCCCGGCGGAAAGCGCAAGGATGAGCATGACGGCCGCGAAGCAAAGAAGAGCTCGTTTCATGGTTCCACCTCCGTCTGGATAATGCCTCTCTCTATATCCTTTGCCGCCGGATGCGTCCAGCTTTTTCGAAGATCGGGCGGCGGAACGGTCGGGATGCGCGCAGGCGGATGGAAAAGGAAGGGACGGCGGTCAGGCTGTGCAGAAGAGCGAAACGGAGATCCATGACGCTCTTCTCATCCCCGCGCTTCCTTGCTTCCGCTCTTCAGCAATGGGATGCCCGTAGAGGCATGAAAGAGGCAGGCAGCGGGATTGCACGGTCACGGAGCCTACTTCAGCCCCAGCACGTCCTGCATGTCGTACAACCCGTTCTTCTGCTTGACGATCCATTTCGCCGCGGCGATGGCTTCGCGGGCGAAGGTGTCGCGGATGAAGGAACGGTAGATGAGTTCCACCCCGGCCCCCATCTCGCTGAAGAGGGCGGGGCTCACGTTGGGAACGAGGACGCAGCGTGTCCGTTTCGTGTACTCCCGGATGAGATCCATCTCGTCGAGCATGAACCCCATCGTTCCCATGACCATGGCGGTTTTGAATTCGGCCGCGATCTTCAGGTGGTCAAGAGAGGACTCCTTGTCCGTGAAATCGATGACGACACAGCTGTGCTTGATGCAGTCGCGCAGATCGTCCGTGACGGGCACGCCGAAGAAGCCCATGTAATGGATCTCGCCTGCGTCCTGCCCGACATGGCGGCTGCCCTTGACGTCCACGGCGCCGAAAAGCTCGATGCCGTCCGCCTCGTTGACGAACTGCATGAGTCTCGCCGCCATCTTGCTGCTCGCGCCTGTCACAATGGCCTTTACCATGGCACTCCCCGCCTGTAACCCGCCATCAATGTATACACCCGATGAGACGGATTCCCCAGACTTTTCTCGGTTTCGCCCCCTGCGGAGAGATCGCCGGCGCAAGAGCTGCGGACCTCGACGCTGCAGCGCAGGACCGTTTGTATGCCCAGCAATAGAGATGCCAGGTCGCCGGGGTGCGGTCGGGTCAACGCATTGATAACGCGAGGGAATAACGTGCGCGGAAGCTGCGGGGGGAGGTGAACCGTTACAAATCTGTGCAAGCGGCTCTGCAACAGACAAAATCGTTGCGGGAGAGCCCGGCCGCCGCATGCGGATTCGGAGTGCTTTCGACCCGCCGTTCACCCTGCGAGGGGGTGTACCCGGGACAGGGGGCACTGGGCTCCAGGCACCCGGAGAAGGGTTGGTTTCTTCTCCAGATGCCTGAAGCCTGTCGTTCATCCGATCGCCGGCCCGCCGCGCTCGCCGGTCCGTATGCGGACCACCTCCGGGAGGTCCAGGACGAAGATCTTGCCGTCGCCGATTTCCCCGGTGCGGGCGCCCTTGGCAATGGCCTGGATGGTGGGCTCCACGAAGTCCTCGTTGACGGCGATCTCGAGCTTCACCTTCTTGAGAAGGCTTCCCACTTCCTTTGCGCCCCGGTAGACCTCGGTGACCCCCATCTGCCGGCCCCTGCCCAGCACGTTGGAGACGGTCATCAGGTTCACGTCGATCTCCTCGAGCGTTTTCATCACATCGTCGAGTTTGTGGGGTTTGATGATGGCAATGATGTATTTCATCCGTTCGTCCCTCCTAATCGACCAGCGTGTAGGCCGACTCGCTGTGCTGGGTGAGGTCGAGCCCCACGATTTCCTCGGTCTTCGCCACGCGGACACACATCAGGGCGTCGACGAGCTTGAAGATGGCCCAGGTCATGGCCGCTGCGAAGACCACCGTCACGAGGACCAGCATGCACTGGATCAGGAACAGCTCGGCATTGCCGAACAGGAGCCCGTTGGCGCCGGCCTCGTTGACGGCCTTCTCGGCGAAGAGGCCCGTCGCGAGCGTTCCCCAGATGCCGCCCACGCCGTGGATCCCGAAGACGTCGAGCGAATCGTCGTACTTGAAGAAGGACTTCACCTTGGCGATGGCGAAGTAGCACAGGCCGCTTGCGATCATGCCGATGAAGATGGCGTTCATGGGGTTGACGAACCCGCAGGCCGGCGTGATGGCGACCAGCCCCGCCACGGCGCCCGATATGGCACCGAGGGCCGTGGGGGCCTTGTGCATCATCCACTCGATGAGGGCCCAGGTGAACCCGGCAGCCGCCGTCGCGACCGTCGTCGTCACGAAGGCGTTGGCGGCAAGATCGTTGGCGGCCAGGGCGCTGCCCGCATTGAACCCGAACCAGCCGAACCACAGGAGGGCGCCTCCCAGCACCGTGAAGGGCAGGTTGTGGGGCGTGAAGGTCCTCCTGTCGTAGCCGATCCGGTGTCCGATGAGCAGGGCGAGCACCAGCGCAGAGACCCCCGAGCTGGTGTGGACCACGATGCCGCCGGCGAAGTCGAGCGCGCCCAGGTCCTTGAGCCAGCCGCCCATTCCCCAGACCCAGTGGCCGAGAGGGTTGTAGACGAAGGTGGCCCAGAGAACCGTGAAAGCGAGGAACGCCGGGAACTTGATGCGTTCGGCGTAGGTGCCGATGATGAGCGCCGGCGTGATCACCGCGAACATGCACTGGAAGATCATGAAGGCGTAGTGCGGGATCGTGGCCGCGTAATCGGCGTTGGGCTGCCCCCCCACGTTCCGGAGACCGGCCCAGTCGAGCCCTCCGATGATCCCCTTGAAGGCATCGGGGCCGAAGGTCAGGGAGTAGCCGTAAAGCACCCATTGAAGCGTGATGACGCAGAGAATGATCAGGCACTGCATCAGAATGGAGAGGACGTTCTTCCTCCTCACGAGGCCGCCGTAAAAGAAAGCCAATCCGGGCAGGGTCATGAGGAGGACGAGTGCAGACGATGTGAGCACCCAAGCCGTATCGCCCGAGTTCATGTTCGTAACCTCCTGTACGAGATTTTGATCTGGATGATTCACGAGTAGGCAAATAGGGTGCCACCGTTGTGAAATGTCGTTATATGCTCGTAATCACAAAACAATATTATATTCCAATGCCGGTTCAGGCGTTTCATATGAATACATATTTGTATATATAATTATAATAAGTAACGAATATGGAAATAAATATACGATAATGACAAATATGAGTTAAATTCAGGATCGGCAGGGCCGATCGGTGCGGATGGTCTCATGAGGGCGGTGGAGCGGCGAAGGGGTGTTGCGAGAACGGTCCCGGAGTGGGCATGGGGGGCACGAATGACGGGAAGGCAGGGCCTTGGGCGCCCTGCCTCCCCGGCGGGTCGTCGGACGGCCTGCGCCGTTCAGCCTGCGGCCTTTTTCTTTCTGTCGTCGATGTCGCCGGGATACATCATGGCATCCTGTCCCCGCTCGCGTGTCCGGATCCGGATCACTTCCTCGACGGGTGTCACGAAGATCAGCCCGTCTCCCGGCTCGCCGGTGTGGGCGGATTTCAGGATCGCCTCGATGGCCGCCTCGAGGTTGCGGTCGCTCAGCACGATGTTGATCTGGATCTTGGGCAGCATGTTGACCTGGTAGGTTCCCGCGCGGCCCACCAGCTGAATGCCGCCCTGGCGCCCGTGGCCGCGGACCTCGAAGACGTTCAGGCCCATGATGCCGATCGCCTTCAGGGCGTCGACGACGTCGTTCACCTTGTCTTCACGAATGATGGCTTCGATCTTTTTCAGCATATCTCTATCTCCATGCGATTACGCCGGTTGCACCCGGCTACGAATAGGATCTCTCCCCGTGGGAGCTGATGTCCAGCCCGACCTCCTCTTCCATGGGCTTGACCCGCAGGCCGATGCTCGCGTTGAGCGCCTTGGCGAGCACGAACGTCACGGAGAACGAAAAGACCATGGTGACGGCGACGGCGAGCAGCTGGATGCCGATCTGGCCGGGGTTGCCGAAAAAGAGGCCGTTTGCGCCGTCGCTGTTAACGGCAACCGTGGCGAAGAGACCGGCCGCGATCATCCCCCACGTGCTCGAGATGCCGTGACAGGCCCACACATCGAGCGACTCATCGAGCTTGCGGCGGTCGCGGAAACGGATCGCATAGTAGGAGAGCGGCGCCGCCACGGCCCCGACAACCATGGACGCCATGGGCGTGATGAACCCCGAGGCCGGGGTGACGGCCGCCAGTCCCACGACCATCCCCGTGGCGATCCCGAGGGTGCTGGGCCGCCCGTCCAGCCAGGAGAGCACCATCCAGACCAGTCCCGCCGTGGCCGCGGAGGTGTTTGTCGTCAGCAGGGCGTTCACGGCGACGCCGTTTGCCGCCAGGGCGGAGCCGGCATTGAAACCGAACCAGCCCACCCAGAGCAGCCCCGTGCCCAGGACCGTCAGGGGGATGTTGTTGGGTTCCATGGGGGATTTTCCGAACCCCCTGCGCGGACCGATGACCAGGGCGAAGGCCAGGGCGGAAAAGCCCGCCGCGATGTGCACCACCGTCCCGCCGGCGAAATCGAGAACGCCCAGGTTTTTCAGCCACCCGCCCTGTCCCCAGACCCAGTGACACAGGGGGTCATACACCAGCGTGGCCCAGAGCAGGCTGAAGAGAAGGAAGCTCTTGAAGCGCACCCGTTCCACGAAGGCGCCGGTGATCAGGGCCGGCGTGATGACGGCGAACATCATCTGAAACGCGGCGAACAGGCCCTGGGGGATCGTCTTTGCGTAGTCCGGGTTGGGCGCGGCATCGACCCCCTGGAAGCCGATGAAGTTCAGGCCGCCGATGAGGCCGCCGATGGACGAGCCGAAGGACAGCGAATACCCGTAGGCCACCCACTGCACCCCGATGAGGGCCATGAAGATGTAACTCAGGGTCAGCGTGGAAAGGACGTTCTTCCTGCGGACCATGCCCCCGTAGAAGAATGCGAGGCCCGGCGTCATCAGGAGAACCAGAGCGCAGGAAACCAGAATCCAGGCGGTGTCGCCCGCATTGATCTGTGGAGCCATGTTTCCCCTCCCCCCCTCGAAATGGAATGTCCCGATGAATTGCAAATCCCCGGCCATCGAAAAGATTTAGAAAAATTCATGGGTTGAATAAATTCGGTCCTGCATGGAATATACGGATTTGTCTGATATGAGATCTATTCCACAAAAATGTATCTCTTTAGGGGAAAAAGTGCGCAAGGAGTTGATATCGGCGATGGCGCGACGGCCCTGAAGACGGGAACCCGTTTGAGTTCCGCTTCTGTCGGACCCGTCGGGGAACGGGAAGCCCGGGACCGCTGCAGGGCACTGTGAAAAGAGGGAAGTCAGGAAGTGATGAAGAGCGGAAGAGCAGCGTGAAAGAAGGATTTTTTCAGATTCTCTGCTCTTCCTCACTTCTGCTCTTCCGAGCTTCACGCGCTTGGGGCACGAAGCTGAACGCAGCGCATGCGGCAGGAAAGGTGGGATCGCTTGACGGTCACGAGATGAAGGGGAGGTCGTCCTGCTGCGGCTCGCAGCTGAAGCGGTCCTCCATGCAGAACTTGTCCAGCTCCTCCTCGACGGGGATGGGGTACTTGCCGGAGTAGCAGGCCAGGCAGAAGCTCCCGGGGTCCATCTGCGTGGCCTCCACCATGCCCCTGATGCTGAGGTAGTAGAGGGAGTCGAGGCCGATGAAGCGGCCCACGGATTCCACGTCGCCCTTCTCCGCCGCCACGAGTTCCCCCTTCGAGGAGAAGTCGATGCCGTAAGGGCAGGGGTGCCTCGTCGGGGGGCAGCTGATCGCCATGTGGATCTCCTTCACCCCGATCTGGCGGAGATTGCGGATCCGGTTGCGGCTCGTGGTGCCCCGGATGATGGAGTCCTCGACGATGATCACGCGCTTGCCCTGCAGGAGCGGCTTGACGGGGTTGAGCTTCACGCGCACGCCGAAATCGCGGATCGCCTGGGAGGGCTGGATGAAGGTGCGGCCCACGTAATGGTTGCGGATCATGCCCATCTCGAAGGGCAGCCCGCTTTCCTCGGCATACCCGAGAGCGGCGTAATTCCCCGAGTCGGGGAAGGGCATGACGAGGTCCGCCCCGGGGCAGTACTCGCGGGCGAGCTGGTGCCCGAAGCGCTTGCGGCAGAGGTAGACGTTCTGGCCGAAGATCTGGCTGTCGGGCCGGGCGAAGTAGACCAGCTCGAAGATGCAGTGGGCCGGACGGACGTGCCGGAACGGCTTGAGGCTGCGCATCCCCGTGTTGTCGATGATGACGATCTCGCCGGGCTCCACGTCGCGCACGTAGGCGGCCCCCAGCAGGTCGAAGGCGCACGTCTCGGAGGCGACGACGGTCGCCTCGCCGAGTTTGCCGATGGCCAGGGGCCGGAACCCCCGCGGGTCGCGGGCGGCGATGACCTTGTCCTTGGTCAGCATCACGAGGCAGTAGGACCCCTTCACCCTGCCCAGCGCCTTGACGAGGGCCTCGTCGAACCCGTTTCGCAGGTGGTGGGCCATGAGGTGTACGACGATCTCGCTGTCCATGGTGGACTGGAAGATGGAGCCCTGCCTCTCGAGCTGGGAGCGGAGCTGCCGGGCGTTGATGAAGTTCCCGTTGTGGCCCAGGGCGTAGGGCTCGCCGGCGTGGTGGACGAGGAAGGGCTGCGCGTTCGAGAGGGTCGAGGAGCCCGTCGTGGAGTAGCGCACGTGCCCGATCGCCATGTGCCCGCGGAGCTTCTGCAGCGTGTTCTCGTGGAAAACCTCCGAGACGAGGCCCATCCCCTTGAACTCGTGCACGGTCTTGCCGTCGGCCGTGGTGATGCCGGCGCTCTCCTGGCCGCGGTGCTGAAGCGCAAAGAGCCCGAAGTAGGCAAGCCTCGAGGCCTGCTCGTGGCCGTGCACGGCGAAGATGCCGCACTCCTCGCGGGGCCCGCCCTCATTCATCCAATCGCTGACCATGGCTTGCACACCCATTCCCCTGTCCCGTCGCCCGTTTTCGGCATCAGGCCCTGGACATTTTCCCTTTGCCTTGCGGTTTGCTTCTTGCGGCTTGCGGCTTTCTCCCGCCGCCGACTGCCGCCTTCTTCTTTTCTTTTCCTGATGCCTGGTGCCTGACGCCTGAGGCCTTGCCTTGATTGTAGTACTCCTGCAGCGGGCACACCTGCCATTCCTCCTTCTGCAGCGCCCCGATGGCCTCGCTGACGGCCCTGGCGCCGGCGACGGTCGTCGTGTAGGGGATGTTGTACACGAGGGCCCCGCGACGGATATGGTAGGCGTCCTGGGACGATCGGCGCCCGATGCCGGTGTTGATGACGAGGTGGATGTCCCCGTTCTTGATGAAGTCGACGACGTGGGGACGGCCCTCGCTCACCTTGCAGATCGCCTCGGAGCGGATCCCCCTGGCATTAAGATAGGCAGCCGTGCCCCGCGTGGCAAGGATCCGGAAACCCATCCGCTTCAGGTCCCGGGCGACGGGCACCATCTTTTCCTTGTGCACGTCGTGGACGCTGATGAAAACCGTTCCCTCGAGGGGGAGCTGGAACCCGGCCGCCATCTGGGACTTGGCGAAGGCGATCCCGAAGGTGCGGTCGATGCCCATCACCTCGCCCGTCGACTTCATCTCGGGGCCCAGGATGATGTCGGCGTTGGGGAAGCGGTTGAAAGGGAAGACGGACTCCTTCACGGAGATGTGCCCGGGCACGACCTTCTCCGTGAAGCCCAGCTCCCTGAGGGATTTCCCCAGCATGACCTTCGTGGCGATCTTCGCCAGGGGCACGCCGATGGCCTTCGACACGAAGGGGACCGTGCGGGAGGCGCGGGGGTTGACCTCGAGGCAGTACAGCACGCCGTCCTTGACGGCGTACTGGATGTTCATGAGCCCCACGACGCCCAGCTCGCGGGCCAGCATCCGGGTCTGCTTCTCGATCGTCCTGAGCAGATCCGCGGAAAAGGAGAACGGGGGAAGCACGCAGGCGCTGTCGCCCGAGTGGATGCCCGCCTCCTCGATGTGCTCCATGATGCCGCCGATGACGGTGTCCTCCCCGTCGCTGATGGCGTCCACGTCGAGCTCCACGGCGTCCTCGAGGAACTTGTCGATGAGGATGGGGTGCTCCGGCGAGATCAGCAGGGCCCGCTCCATGTACTGGCGCAGGGTCGCCGCGTCGTAGACGATCTCCATGGCCCGGCCGCCCAGGACGTAGGAGGGTCGGACGAGCACGGGGTAGCCGATCCGCTCGGCCGCCTTCAGGGCGTCCTCGATGTCGGTGACGTTGTCGTTGTCGGGCTGGTTGAGCTTGAGCCTGCGGACGATGTCGCCGAATCGCTCGCGGTCCTCGGCGCGGTCGATGGCCTCCGAGGAGGTGCCCAGGATCGGCACGCCCGCCTCGGCGAGTCCGCGGGCCAGGTTCAGGGGCGTCTGGCCGCCGAACTGGACGATGACCCCCATGGGTTTCTCCGTCCGGACGATGTGCAGGACATCCTCGAGCGTGAGGGGCTCGAAGTAGAGCTTGTCGGAGGTGTCGTAGTCCGTCGAGACGGTCTCCGGGTTGGAGTTCACCATGATGCTCTCGATGCCCTCCTCGCGCAGGGCGAAGGAGGCATGGACGCAGCAGTAGTCGAACTCGATGCCCTGCCCGATCCGGTTGGGGCCGCCGCCCAGGATGACGACCTTCTTTCTGTCCGAGGGCCTCGACTCGTCCTCGGTCTCGTAGGTCGAGTAGTAGTAGGGCGTGAAGGCCTCGAACTCGGCGGCACAGGTGTCGACGAGCTTGTAGACGGGCAGGACGCCGTGCTGCCCGCGCAGGTCCCGGATCTGTTTTTCCGTCTTGTTCCAGACCTGACCGAGGTAGCGGTCGGAGAACCCGAGCGCCTTGGCCTCTCGAAGCGCCTCGGCCGACGGCGAGAGGACCCGGAAGGCGTTCTCGGCATCCACGATCTCCTTGAGGTGGTGCAGGAACCAGGGGTCGACATGGGTGTAGCGCGCGATGTCCTCGACGGGCATGCCGCACTGGATGGCCGTGGCGATGTAGAACAGGCGCTGGGAATTGGGCGTCGTCAGCCTGGGGATCAGGTACTCCTCGGCGTTCTCGATGTCCGGCGGCAGCTGCTGCAGCAGTCCGAAGCGGCCGATCTCGAGGGACCGGACGGCCTTCTGGAGGGACTCCTTGAAGGTTCGGCCGATGGCCATGGTCTCGCCCACGGACTTCATGGACGTCGTGAGGAGGTCCTCCGTCTCGGGGAATTTCTCGAAGGTCCACCGGGGGATCTTCGTCACCACGTAGTCGATGGTGGGCTCGAAGGAGGCCATCGTCTCGCGGGTGATGTCGTTGGGGATCTCGTCGAGGGTGTAGCCCACGGCGAGCTTCGCGGCGATCTTGGCGATGGGGAAGCCCGTGGCCTTCGAGGCCAGGGCCGACGATCGAGACACGCGGGGGTTCATCTCGACGACCACCATCTCGCCGTTTGTCGGGTGGATCGCGAACTGGACGTTGGAGCCCCCCGTCTCGACGCCGATCTCGCGCATGATGGCGATGGCGGCGTTGCGCATGGCCTGGTACTCCGCGTCGGTGAGCGTCTGGGCGGGGGCCACCGTGATGGAGTCGCCCGTGTGGACGCCCATGGCGTCGAAGTTCTCGATGGAACAGATGATGACGACGTTGTCGGCCCGGTCGCGCATGACCTCCAGCTCGTACTCCTTCCAGCCGAGCACCGACTCCTCGATCATGATCTCGCCGATGAGGCTCGCGTCGAGCCCCTGCTTGGCGATGTCGACGAGGTCCTCCCGGTTGTAGGCCACGCCGCCGCCCGTGCCGCCGAGGGTGAAGGAGGGGCGGATGATGAGGGGGAAGCCGATCTCGTCGGCCACCTTGAGGACGTCGGCCATGCTCCGGGCAAACCCGCTGCGCGGGACCCGCAGGCCGATCCGCTCCATGGCGTCGCGGAACTTCTCGCGGTCCTCGGCCTTGTGGATGACGTCCAGCGAGGCGCCGATCAGCTCCACGCCGTACTTCTCCAGCACGCCGAGCCCGGCGACGCCCACGGCCGTGTTGAGGCCCGTCTGGCCGCCGAGGGTGGGCAGGATCGCGTCGGGCCGTTCCCGTTCGATGATCCTGGCGACCGCCTCGGGGGTGATGGGCTCCACGTAGGTGCGGTCGGCCGTCCCGGGATCCGTCATGATCGTGGCGGGGTTGGAATTGATCAGGATGACCTCGTAGCCCTCCTCCTTGAGGGCCTTGCAGGCCTGAGTGCCCGAATAGTCGAACTCGCAGGCCTGGCTGATGATGATGGGCCCCGAGCCGATGAGGAGGATTTTCTTCAGGTCCGTGCGCTTAGGCATCGCCGCGTTTCTCTCTGAGCATGAGATCGGTGAATTCCGTGAAGAGGTACTCTGCGTCCCGCGGTCCCGGCGCCGCCTCGGGGTGGTACTGGACGCTGAAGGCCTTGAGCTCCGGGACGACGAGGCCCTCGAGGGTGTTGTCGTTGAGGTTCACGTGCGTCGCCGTGACGAGCGTGCCCAGGGTCTCGGGGAGGACCGTGAACCCGTGGTTCTGGGAGCTGATCTCCACCCGGTTGCGCCTCACGTTCTTGGCCGGCTGGTTGATGCCGTGGTGACCGAACTTGAGCTTGGCCGTCTTTCCTCCGAGCGCCTGGCCGAGGATCTGGTGCCCCAGGCAGATCCCGAAGATGGGGGTTCGGCCCAGGAGGTCCCGCACCGTCTTGACGATGTAGGGCAGGGTGGCCGGGTCGCCCGGCCCGTTGCTGAGCAGCACGCCGTCGGGGGCGTAGGCGCGGATCTCGACGGCCGTCGCCCGGCAGGGGACGACGACGACCTCGCAGCCCCGTTTTTCGAGGTTGCGCAGGATGTTGTACTTCACGCCGCAGTCGATGACGACGACGCGCAGCCGCGATTTCGTCGTCTCGAGTTCTTCGATGGGGCGGGGGGCGTTGCCCTTCCAGAGGTAGGGCCTCTCGCAGGTCACAAAGGGGATGAGGTCCCGGCCCACGAGCCCGGGGTAGGCCCGGACCCGGTCGAGAAGCAGCTTCGTGTCGTCCGTCTCGGTGGAGAGGATGCCCTTCATGGCGCCGGCCAGGCGGATCTTCCGGGTGAGGGCCCGCGTGTCGATCCCCTCGATGCCGAGCTTGCCGTGCTCCTCGAGAAAGTCCTTGAGGGTCCGGGTGGAGCGCCAGTTGCTGGGGTGCGGCTGGTATTCCTTGACGATGAACCCCTCGAGATGGATCCGCGACGACTCCATGTCCTCGGGGTTGATCCCGTAGCTGCCGATGAGGGGGTAGGTCATCGTCACGATCTGCTCCTTGTAGGAGGGGTCCGTGAGGATTTCCTGGTAGCCCGTCATTCCCGTGTTGAATACGACCTCGCCCATGGACTGCCCCCTGTGCGCGAAGGCAACCCCGCGGTAGACGCTCCCGTCCTCCAGGACGAGCAGGGCTCGTGGACGCTTTTTGAGCAGGTGCATGATGTCTGTTGATCCCGTTGATCCTCGGTGCGCGAAAAGGGGCAGCCCGGAGGCTGCCCCTTTCCGTTTACAGCATCGGCAGGTACCGGCTGATCTCGAAGTCCGTGACGTGGGTCCGGAACATGTCCCATTCCTTCTTCTTGTTCTCGACGAACTTGCCGAAGATGTGATCCCCCAGCGTCTCGTTGACCAGCACGCTCTGCTTGGTCTCTTCGAGGGCTTCCCAGAGGCTCCCGGGCAGGGAGGTGATCCCGGCCTCGGCGCGCGCCTTCTCGTCCATCTCGAAGATGTCGTGCTCCACCGGCTCGGGCAGGGGGTACTTGCCCTCGACGCCCTTCAGGCCCGCCGCCAGCATCACCGCAAAGGCCAGGTAGGGGTTGCAGGCGGGATCGGGCGAGCGGAACTCGATGCGCGTGGCCTTCTCCTTGCCGGGCTTGTACATGGGCACGCGGATCATGGCGGAGCGGTTCCGGCGCGCCCAGGCGCAGTAGACCGGCGCCTCGTAGCCCGGCACCAGGCGCTTGTAGGAGTTCACCCACTGGTTGGTGACGGCCGTGATCTCCCGGGCGTGCCGCATGATCCCCGCGATGTAGCTCTTGGCCAGGGCGGAGAGGTGGTAGGCGTCCTTTCCGTCGAAGAAGGCGTTCTTGCTTCCCTTGAAGAGCGACTGGTGGACGTGCATGCCGCTGCCGTTCTGGCCGAAGATCGGCTTGGGCATGAAGGTGCAGTAGACGCCGTTCTGCCGGGCGATCTCCTTGGCGGCGACGCGGTAGGTCATGACGGTGTCTGCCATGGTCAGGGCGTCCTGGTAGCGCAGGTCGATCTCGTGCTGGCTCGGGGCCACCTCGTGATGGCTGTACTCGACGCGGATGCCCATGCTCTGCAGAGCGAAGATCGTCTGGCGGCGCAGGTCGGTGCCGCGGTCCACCGGCAGACCGTCGAAGTAGCCGGCCTGATCGAGGATCTCGGCGTCGGAGTCATTGGCGAAGTAGAAGAACTCGAGCTCGGGGCCCACGTAGTAGGTGTAGCCCTGCTTGGCGATCTTGGCGAGGATCCGCTTGAGAGCGTAGCGGGGGTCGCCCATGTAATTCGTGCCGTCGGGGTTCATGATGTCGCAGAACATCCGGGCCACGGGGCGGTCGCTGGGGCGCCAGGGGATGAGCTGGAAGGTCTTGGGGTCCGGCAGGGCGATCATGTCGCTCTCCTCGATGCGGGCGAAGCCCTCGATGGAGGAGCCGTCGAAGCCCATGCCCTCGGCGATACCTTCCTCGAGCTCCGAGGGGGTCACGCTGAAGGATTTCAGCTTTCCGAGGGCGTCGGTGAACCAGAACTGAATGAAGCTGACGTTCTTCTCCTTGACGAACTTCTGTACATCCTTCGCATCTCTCATTTGGATCATGGAGGCCTCCTTTTCGTGGGGTCAGGTGTTGCTTCATTCAGACCCGGGCACCGCGGGCACCCGAATCGGGATGAAGGATTTTGACAGAGCCTGTCCAAAAATCAAGTGTTTTCATTCGGCCCGGGACCCGACCGCCCCGCGGCCTCTAGTTCGCTCCGTTGACGGTTTCCAGCGAAACGTTCTCCACGAGCTGCCAGATCCCGCAGGGGCAGGCCCCGGCGCAGAAGCCGCACCCGATGCAGCGATCCGCATCCACGGTGTACTCGTAGGCCCCGCCTCCGAGATCCTTGCGCGAGATGGCGTTCTGCGGGCAGATCGTGACGCAGATCGAGCAGTCGCGGCAGGAGCCGCAGGAGGCGCACTCGCCGGCGCATTCGTCCGCGTCGCCGAAGCCCTTCACCCGCGGGTCGTAGTACTCGAGCTTGATCCGGGCCGCGGGGATGGGCGCAAGCGTGTCGAAGGAGACCTCGCGGCCCTTCAGCAGGGCGTCGATGGCCTCGGCGGCCTTGCGGCCGGCGCCGATGGCCTCCGTGAGCAGGCCCAGCCTCACCGAGTCTCCCACGGCGAAGACCTTGGGGTCGCTTGTCTGGAAGCGCTCGTTGACGACGACGAACCCCCGCTCCGTCGCGATCTCCCCGGGCAGGAAAGACAGGTCGGGCATGTCGCCGACGGCCACGATGACCGTGTCGGCGGGCAGCACGTCGCCCCGCGTGAGCTCCACGCCCTCCGCGGTGATCGCACGCGTCGCGACGGGCCAGAGGAACCCGGCCCCCGCCGCCTCGGCGTGCTCGCGCTCCTTCCCGAAGGAGGCGGGCTCCTGGATGTCGATGAGCGTGATCTCCTCGGCGCCGAGACGGGACGCCTCCGTGGCCGCGTCGCAGCCCACGTTGCCCGCGCCGATGACGACGACGCGCCTGCCGACGCGGATGAGATTCGCCTTCGCCGCCCGCAGGAAGTCGAGGGCCGGCAGGGCCCGCTCGATCCCGGGGATGGGGAGCATCCGGGGTTTCTGGGCACCCGTGGCGATGACCGTGAAGTCGAACTCGTCGCGGATCTTCGTGAACTCCTCCCGGGTGATCTCCCGGTTGAGGCGGACCCTGGGAATGAGGCTCTTCACCCGGTCGATCTCGTGACGGACGATCTCGTCGGGGATGCGCAGGCTGGGGATGGTGCTCGTGATCTTGCCGCCCAGCTCCTCGCCGCGGTCGTACACGACGGGCTGGTGCCCCTTGAGGTAGAGCTGCCAGGCGATGGAGAGGCCCGCGGGGCCCCCGCCGACGATCGCGACCCGGTAGCCCGTGGCCGGGGCCGGCTCGGGCGGCCTGGCCCGGAGGCTCGACTTGCCGAGAACGGTGATGTCCACGGGTTTGAGCCCCTCGACGGCGCGCGTGCAGTGCTGCATGCAGACGTTGGGGCAGAGGTAGCCGCAGACCGTGACGGGGAAGGGCGTGTAGGCCAGGGCGATGTCGACGGCCTCGTCGATGAGTCCCCTGCGCACCATCTCCCAGCGCTTCTGCACGGGGATTCCCGTCGGGCAGTTCGCCTGACAGGGCGGCAGGAATTTCAGGTTTTCCCACACGGGGATGTAGCGTCGCAGGATCCCCGTCGTGATGACCGGGATCGGGCTCCGGTCCAGATCGGTCAGGTCCCCGATGAGGCCGCCCTTGCCGAGTTCCTGGTCCCAGACGAACCGGCGGAAATCGTCCATCGTGCGGACGGCCCTGACGCCCTTTTCACTGGGCTTGCGGGCCACGAGGAGCTTCCACGCCGCGCGGTCCGAAAGCAGCGTCTCGAGCAGGCCGCTCCGGCCGACGGCGCGGAGGAATTCCTTGAGGTTGGCGGCGAGCCAGTCCCACTCGCCGTCGCCGATCTCGGCGAGCCGGGCGTCCTCGCTGCTGAACCCCTTGTGGGGGCCGCGGAAGAAAATGCGGCCCCCCACCATGCCCACGCAGGGCCGGTGGCCGAGGACATTGTCCGGGTGGTGCGCCTCGTGGCCGCAGATGACGGCGGTGCCGCCCGCCATGAATTCGGCCAGGGAGTCGCCCGCGCCGCCGAGGACCCACAGCTCCGGCGGGGCAAATCGCGGGTTCGCCTTCGTCATCGTCATGCCCCGGGCCCCGATGTCGCCGGCCACGTAGATCTTCCCCTGGGCCATGGCGTTGCCGACGCCGTTGGTCGCCTGGCCGTGCACGACGATGTGCGCCCCCGCGTTGAGCCAGCCCACGTCGTCCGAGGCGGGGCCCATCACCTCGATCCGGGTGTTCGGGAACCCCATGGAGCCCACGCGCTGCCCGGGGCAGCCCGTGATCCGGACCGTTACGGGTTCGTCGCCCGCTTTCCAGAGCCGGCCGCCGATGCCGTGCTGACCGAAGGCCTGCACCTCGATGAGGCGGTGGCCTTCGGCGACGGCCTTCTGAATGCGCTCCTCAAGGACGCGGGTCTCGACGCGCCTTCCGCTCTCGACGCCGTGGATCACCGCCGGCGCGCGCGCGGCTTCCTGTATTCTCTTCGGTGCGTTTTTTCGCATGGCCACGTTGAGGTTCCTTCCGTTAGACGACGTATTTGATCTGCAGTCTCTCCGCGGCGCTTCGGTCGGCGATGCCGAGGGCGTCGGACATCCCGATGGGCAGCGACGTCGAGCGGCCGAGGGGGGCCACGATCTTCTTGAGTTCCGTGTCGAAGCTCAGGTACACGTCCACCAGCCGCTGGGCCACGTGCTCGGGGTCGAGACGCCTGTACAGGCGCGGATCCTGGGAGGTGATGCCCTTGGGGCACTGCCCGATGTTGCAGATATTGCAGCGGTCGTGCTCCGACCCCAGGCATCCCGCGGCGGCCTGCATGATGTACTTGCCGACCTGGACGCCGCTGGCCCCCAGCATGATGAGCGCCGCCGCGTTGGCCGCCAGGTTGCCGTTCTTGCCGATGCCCCCACCGGCGAAGAGGGGGATCTCGTTCTGCTTGCCGACCGTGACGAGGGTCAGGTAGGCGTCGCGGATGTTGCTCGCGATGGGGTGCCCCATGTGGTCCATGGAGACGTTGTAGGCCGCCCCGGTGCCCCCGTCCTCGCCGTCGATGGCGAGACCCGCCGCGATGGGGTTGCGGGCCAGGTTGTTCAGGACGGCCAGCGCCGTGCTGGTCCCGGAGATCTTCGGGTATACGGGCACCCGGAATCCCCAGGCCATGTACATGGACTGGATCATCTTCGCCACGGACTCCTCGATGGAGTACTTCGTCTGGTGCGTGGGAGGGCTCGGCAGGCTCACGCCGGGGGGCACGCCGCGGACGCGGGCGATGAGGTTGTTGACCTTGTACCACATCAGGAGCCCCCCGTCGCCGGGCTTGGCGCCCTGGCCGTACTTGATCTCCACGGCGCAGGGGTCCTCCTTCATCTCGGGCAGTGCGCGGATGATCTCGTCCCACCCGAAGTAGCCGCTGGCGATCTGGAGGATGACGTACTTGAGAAAGCGCGACCGCAGCAGGCGGGGAGGGCAGCCGCCCTCGCCCGTGCACATCCGCACGGGCATGTTCATCTCCTCGTTGAGGTAGGCCACCCCCATCTGGAGCCCCTCCCACATGGTGGGGGACAGGGCGCCGAAGGACATGCTGCCGATGACCAGGGGGTAGATCTCCCGGACGGGCGGGATCCACCCGTTGTCGCGGCTGAAGGCCAGGGCCTCCTCGGGGGGGAGGATGCGGCCCAGGAGGGTCCGCAGCTCGAACTCGTGCCGTCCGGCGTCGAGCGCCGGGTCGGTCAGCATGGAGATGCGCACGAACTTGATCTGATCGAGGAGGCTGCCCGGGCTGTTTCGGCGCCCGCCCCGGCGGCGCGGAATGCCGCCGTTGTTGATGTGGAAGCGCTGCTTGTCGACGTCCTCGTTGAGCACGGGCAAGATCGCGTCGTTGGGGCAGACCATGCTGCACATGGCGCAGCCGACGCATGCGAAGGCGGCGTCGGTGCGCTGGTCGATGCCGTGGTAGACGGTGAACGCCGCGGCGGGCGTGTCCTTGATCCCCAGGGGCACGGTGACGAGCCGCTTGCGGTGAACGCCGAGCTCGATGGCCTGGACGGGGCAGACGGCCGTGCACCGCCCGCAAAGGGTGCACTTCTCCTTGTCCCACAGGATCCGCCAGTGCAGGTCCTTCTTGCTCAGTGCGGATGGGTGAAGGGTTCCCATTGGTTCCATGTCTTGATCTCCCTGCGGTTGTTGTCCACGTACGCGACATCGTATTTCATGGGCTGGAAATCCTTGCTGCGGTCCCGGTCGGGGATCGCGGCGTCGAGACCGCACAGCTCGGAGGAAACGGCGTACAGGCCCGGCTTTCCGCCGATGATCCCGGGGCGCAGCTTCTTGCTGTCCTGGACGATGAACATCGTCCTGTCGGGCGTGAAGCCCATGACGCAGTTGGGCCCGTCGATGGTCAGCGGCCGGCAGGTGTGCTTCAGCAGCCGCAGCCTGGACGTCTCGGGGTGCTTCGCCAGCTCGTCGTCCCGGAGCGGCGTGATGATTTGCTTGTAGGCCTCGAGCCCCATGCCGAGGGTGTAGTAGGTGTAGTGAAGGATGTGGGTGAAGACCTCCGAGTCCGACTGGTAGCCGATGTAGCCGGGAAACCGCCTCGACATGAGGAACTCGCGGATGGGGATGAAGGCCGTGTTTTCCCCGTTGGTCATCGTGGCCACGCCCTGGACGAAGAAGGGGTGGCAGGCGTAGAGGGTGATGGCGTAGTTGGTGTTCTGCCGCCCCTGGGCCAGCATGCTCCGGGCGAGGATGTTGCGGTCCCCCAGGTCGAGGTAGTCGGCGATCTCCATGGGGTCGCCGATCTCCTTGATCATGATCGTGTCGGGCCAGAAGCTGAAGACCATCATCGAACCGTCCTCGAGACCCATCTGGCGGAGCGTGACACGCGTGAGCATGAGGCGGAACCGGACCTCGGCCCTGGGGAGGTATTTCCACTCGTCCGGGTAGTCGTAGACGCTGACCAGGTAGACGTCCCTGCGGGGCGTCCCTGCCGGGGCCGGTTTCGACGGGCGGATCGTGCGCTCGAACTTCGGCCGGAACCCCCGGGCCAGCATGTAGTCGTCGAGCTTCTTCATGCCCGCGTTGCTGAAGATGCCGGAAAGCGTGGGGAGTTCCTTGTAGGGCTCGAAATCGCCGGCCAGGTCCGTGAGGTAAAGGCCCACCCCGGAGCCGTCGTGCCCTTCCTTCATGACGTTGAGCGCCTCGAGGGCGACCATGGGGGAGAGGGGGTTCTGACTTGTGATGGCGAACAGTCTGCACATGATGCCGAATCCTCTGTGAATGTGATGAACGCCCGTCAATCGCGAAGGTTCATCGAAAATAATGGACAATATTGTGCCACGCGAATGCCGATGAACAAAATTGTAATGACCTTTGTCCCTGCCGGGGTCCCTCTACGTCCCAAGCCTGAATCGTCGTGGGTCGATCCCGTACTTGTGGATCTTGTAGTGGATGACGCGCTTCGAGGTCCCCAGCAGTTTGGCCGCCTGGCTCTGGTTCCCCTGGGTGCTCACGAGGGCGTCGATGATGAGGGCCCGTTCGTAGGCGTTCATGAGGCTCGCCAGGGAAGACACCGTCCGGCTGTTGAGGGTCTGCGTTTTCATGATTCCCACCCTTTCTGGTCATTGTGGCGTGCTGAACCCGCTGGACTCATTTGACAAGAAGCGTGCCATGAGCCGCCGCGGGTCCATCCGAAGGGGTCAAGGATGCGGGCTTACATTCCAAGTGCTCGAATGAATTAGTGAAAATCAGTACGGCCATGACGGGTACGGAGTCCGGTCAAGGGGGGAGACGTGCCGTGCAGTACCGTTCGGGGAGGGAAAGAGAACAGAATTGTTCCAAAAACGCGATGTCCCGAAAAATTACCGGGTTCCCCCGAGTCGCTTGCCGGCCTCAGGCGAGCCGCTTGGCCTTGAAGCGTTTCGGGTCGATCTCGTACTTCGCGATCTTGTACTGGATGATCCGCTTCGTCGTGGCGAGCAGTTTTGCCGCCCGGGTCTGGTTGCCCCGGGCGTCCTTCAGGGCATCGATGATCAGGGAACGCTCGTAGGCGTTGACCAGGGTCTCGAGCTTGCCCCGCTCTTTCTTGGCGGCCTCCTTCGACTTCATCTGCAGCGAGGGGGGCAGGTGCGTGCTTTCGATGGAATCCCCCGTCGCCAGGATCACGGCCCGCTCGATGCAGTTCTCGAGCTCGCGGACATTGCCCGGCCAGTGGTAGGCCAGGAGCATGTCCAGGGCCGGCGTGGAGATCCGCTTCACGCGCTTGCCGAGCATCTTCGCGTACTTCAGGATGAAGTGGTCCGTCAGCAGGATGATGTCGCTGCCCCGCTCCCGAAGCGCGGGCATGTAGATCGGGAAGACATTGAGGCGGTAGAACAGGTCGGCCCGGAACCGGCCCTCGGCGACGTCCTGCTCCAGGTTGCGGTTCGTGGCCGCGATGACGCGGACGTTCACCGTCACCGTTCTCGAGGACCCCACGGGCTGCAGCTGCTTCTCCTGGAGCACGCGGAGCACCTTCGCCTGCGCCGCCTGCGAGAGCTCCCCGATCTCGTCGAGGAAGATCGTCCCGCCGTGGGCTTCCTCGAAGAGCCCCCGCCGGCGCTGGATGGCCCCCGTGAAGGCGCCTTTCTCGTGGCCGAAGAGTTCGCTTTCCACGAGGGTGTCGGGCATGGCGGCGCAGTTGACCTGGATGAAGGGGCCGTCCCTGCGGGGGCTGTTGGCGTGGATGGCCCGGGCGACGAGCTCCTTCCCCGTCCCCGTCTCCCCGTTGATGAGGACCGTCGTGCTCGAGTCGGCGACCTGGGAGATCAAGCTCAGCACGTCCTGCATGGGCCTCGAATTCCCGATGATGTCCGTGGAGATGGCCCGCGTCCGGGTCAGCATCTTCCGCAGCCTGCGGTTCTCCTCCTCGAGCCCGAGGCCGTGCACCGCCTTGCCGATCAGCTCCGCCACGGCCGACAGGACGGCCACCTCCTCCTCGAGGTCCGTCACCTTGTGAGTGAGCTTGTCGGCCGAGAGCACCCCGACCACCTTGCCGTCGTAGAGGATGGGCACGCAGAGGAAGGCCAGCTGGGAACGGTCCAGGTTCTTTCTCGCCCCCGTGCGGTCCAGGAAGAGATTCTCCTTCCCCAGGTTCGCAATCGCCATGGGCCGGCCGGTCTGGGCCACCTTGCCCGTGATGCCTTCCCCGGGTTTGTAGCGGATGTCGAGGCCCTCGATGTCCACGCTGCGGGCCACTTCCAGCCAGGCCTCCTTCGTGGTCTGATCGAGGATCGAGATCATCCCCCGCTCCATGCCGAGACGCTTGCTCAGCTCGTCCAGGGTCTTTTCGAGATGGTCGCGCAGCTCCCCCGGCTGGGTGAGTATCCGGGCGATCTTGTGGAGGGCCGCAAGCTCCTCGTAGTTGAAACGGCTCATGTCCTGTCCCGGGTGTCCAAGAGATTACGCGTTTGTTCCTATAGCGGAAAAAGACACGAAAAACAAGGGTTCATCCTATGGATGAACAAAAATGTCACGTGAAGACGGGGTTCAGGGAACGGGGACGGGGAAAAAGAATCCGTCCAGGAACCGGGCCGTGTTCGGTACGGCGGGAACTTTTCTGGAATCACCCCTGTCTAAGACATCAAACGTCCCGAATCCGAAGGAGGTGCCCCATGAAACCGGCGATTCGAATGCTCGGTCTCGTCGCCCTGGCCGTCCTGATGATCACCTGGGAAGCGGCCCATGCCCGCTCGGAGCCGGCGGACGACCGCACCCGGTCCCCGTACTTCTTCGTGAACAGCGGCGATCCGGCCCTGGACCGGCTCCCCATGAAATCCACGTCCGCGTCGGTGCGGATTTCCGGGGTGATCGCCGACGTCCTCGTCGCCCAGCTCTATAAGAATGAGGGGAGGAGGCCCATCGAGGCGGTCTACGTCTTTCCCGCCTCGACCCGGGCCGCCGTCTACGGGATGAAAATGACGATCGGTAAGCGCGTCGTCGAGGCGAAGATCCGGAAGCGCGACGAGGCCCGCCGAGACTACGAAAAGGCCCGCGGCGAGGGACGCAGCGCTTCCCTGCTCGAGCAGCACAGGCCCAACGTCTTCCAGATGAGCGTGGCCAACATCATGCCCGGCGACGAGATCCGGGTGGAGATGCGGTACACGGAGCTGATCGTCCCGACGGACCGCGTCTACGAATTCGTCTTCCCCGCCGTGGTCGGTCCCCGATACACCAACCAGGCAGCCGAAAGGGCGCCCGCCCCGGAGCGCTGGGTGCAGAACCCGACCCTGCACGAGGGGGAGGCCCCGACCTATGCCTTCGACATCACCGTCGACCTCTCGGCGGGGATCCCGATCCGGGAGCTGGCCTCCCCGTCCCATAAGGTGAAGACCGTGTACGGGAGCCCTTCCTCCGTGCAGGTTTCTCTCGATCCCGCCGAATCGCGCGGCGGCAACCGCGACTACATCCTGCGCTACCGTCTCGACGGGGACCGCATCCAATCGGGTCTGCTGCTCTGCGAGGGAAAGGGGGAGAACTTCTTCCTGCTCATGCTGCAGCCCCCGGGACGGATCGCACCCTCGGACATCCCCGGCCGGGAGTACCTCTTCATCGTCGACGTGTCGGGCTCCATGCACGGGTTCCCCCTGGAGATCTCGAAGATGCTCATGGCCGACCTGCTCGGGAACCTGAGGCCCTCCGACCGCTTCAACGTTCTGCTCTTCTCGGGCGGCTCGTCCGTCCTGGCCGAGGAGTCGGTTCCCGCCACGCGGGAGAACATCGCCCGGGCCGTCCGGCTGATCGACCGGCAGCGCGGGGGAGGGGGAACGGAGCTGCTGCCCGCGCTCAGGCGCGCCCTGTCCCTGAAAAAGGCGGAAGGGACGTCCCGCACCGTCGCCATCGTGACCGACGGGTATGTGACCGTCGAGGAAGAGGCCTTCGACCTGATCCGGGACAACCTGGGCCATGCGAACGTCTTCGCCTTCGGGATCGGCACGTCCGTCAACCGCCACCTCATCGAGGGCATGGCCCGCGCCGGCATGGGCGAGCCCTTCGTGGTCACGAAGCCCGCCGAGGCGCAGGCGTCGGCGGAAAAGTTCCGCAGCATGATCCAGTCGCCCGTGCTGACGCAGGTCAAGGTCGCTTTCAGGGGATTCGAGGCCTACGACGTGGAACCTCTGACCATCCCCGACGTCTTTGCCGAACGCCCGGTCCTCGTCTTCGGCAAGTGGCGCGGCAAGGCGAAGGGCGCGATCGTCCTGAGCGGAATGTCAGGCAACGGGAGGTTTGCCGAGACGCTGGAGGCGGGCAGCGTGAAGCCCTCGGCCTCGAATGCGGCCCTGCGCTACCTCTGGGCGCGCCACCGGATCGCGTTGCTCTCCGATTACAACCGGCTGCGGGCCGGCGACAAGCGAACGGCGGATCTGACCGAACTGGGCCTCCGGTACAATCTACTGACGGCAACCACCTCCTTCGTCGCGATCGATTCGCAGGCGCGCAACGCCGACGGGACAACCGCGACGGTCAGGCAACCGCTGCCGCTTCCCCGGGGCGTGTCGGATCACGCCCTGGGCGGCAATGCGATGAAAGCCCGGGGGCCCCTCATGGCGACGGCCGTGGGGGAAGCCGCGCCGGCCTGCGGCCCGGCCCTTACCCGGGAGAAGCGGGCAAACGCCCCCATCGCCGATGCCGCCGTCTCCGGGAATCTCTCGAAGACGGACCTCCTCGAGGCACTCGACGGACAGAGGCGGAATCTGGAGGCCTGCCTCGCCGGCGCAAGGGGGAAACTCGTCGTCCGGCTCACCGTCAACCCCGACGGCACCGTGAAGGGCGTCCGGGTGCTCTCCGGCACCCTGACGGGCACCGAAACGGCGCAGTGCATCGTCGAGCGTCTGAAAAAGATTCGATTGCCGGCCGCGCGGGATGGGAAGGAGGGCAGGGCGGTCGTCACCGTCGTGTGCGGCTCGTAACGCCTCATCGGGGCCCCGCCGCCCGGCGGGGCCCGCCCGCACATTCCATCACGAGGCCGCGGTGCGGAACGGATTTTTCTTGACAAGAAGGTCCCCGCGACGGGAAATCGGGGGAACGAAAACAGCCGAGATGCCTGATGCCGTGATTGCTGTCTTGAACCGGTTGACCGATGACGAGGATGCCGACGCCGTCCTCCGATGCCAGAGGGGCGATGCGGATGCCTTCGAAATTCTCGTCGAGAGGCACCAGAAGCGGATGCTCAACGTCGCCTACCGGATGCTGGGGGATTATGACGAGGCCTGCGACGCCGTGCAGGAGGCATTCCTCGCGGCATGGCGCGCGATCCGGTCCTTTCGTCGCGAGGCGAAGTTCTCCACCTGGCTCTACGGGATCGTCGTGAACCACGCCCGGACCCGCATGCGGAAGGTGCAGGCCCTGTCCCGCCACGAGGCCGCTTCCATCGACGACCCGGCCGGGCCTCAGGGTGACGGCCCGAGGAGGGAGGTGCCCGACTGCGGCGAGACGGGGGACGAGCGGCTCGAGAGGAAGGAGATCGAGGCCCGGGTGCAGCAGTGCATCGGGACGCTGGACGCGGAGTTCCGCGAGGTCCTCGTCCTGAGGGACATCCAGGGCTTTTCGTACGAGGAGATCGGCGGCATGCTGCACCTGCCGGAGGGGACCGTGAAATCGAGGCTCTTCAGGGCCCGGGCCGTGCTGAAGGACTGCCTCGTCAGGGTTTTGGGTGAGTGGCCATGACGTGCAGGGAAATGGAAACCCGTCTTGCCGCACGGATCGACGGCGCCCTCGACGGGGGAGAGAGGGAGCGGGTCGAGGCGCATCTGAAGGCGTGCGAGGACTGCCGCAGGGCGCTCGCGGAGCTACAGGCGTCCGATCGGCTGCTCAAGGGACTGGGGGAGGTGGAGCCTCCGCCCTGGCTCAAGACGCGGGTGATGGCCCGCGTGCGGGAAGAGGCGCAGGGCAGGCGCAGCGTCCTGCGGAGGCTCTTTTTCCCTCTTCACATCAAGGTGCCCATCCAGGCCCTCGCCGTGGTTCTCGTCGCCGTCGTTGCGTGGAATGTCTACAGGACGGGGGAGCCCGAGTTCAGTCGCGTGGCCCCGCCCCCGGCCCCTGTGCAGGAGGCCCCCGGGGCTGCGGCGCCTGCCGCAGACACGGTGACCCGGGACGAAAGACCTCCGGTCCGGGAGAAGAAAGCCTTTGCGCCGCCTGCTGAACAGGAGGATCGCCCGGTACGGAAAGTCGAACCCGTCCGGGATGCCGCGAAAGCGGGCGCCGTCGCGTCCGCACGCCTGCCCGAAGAGGCCCCCGGGAAGGTTGCGCCCGCAAAGGACGAGGTAAGGCCGGAGAGCGGCGGTGCGGCCGCCCGACAGGAAGCGGCCCGGGGCCCGGCGGCGCCGGAGCAGCGGACGCAGAAGGCCCTGACGGCCCCGCCCGGCGCAGCGGCAGGGCGGGCGGTGGGGGGGGAAGCCGCACCCGCCGCGGCGCCCATGCTGTCGGCAACCCTGTCGACCCGTCCTGATCTGGACATCATCGTCCGCGCCAAAGACCCACCCGGCGCCGCCGACCGGGCCGAGGAGGCGCTCAGGAAAGTCGGGGCCCGGTCCATCGAGCGCAGCACCCGGGAGGGGCGGGTGACCCTGACGGCCCGGATCCGACCGGAAGACCTCGAGGCCCTGCGGGAGAACCTCGCATCCCTGGGGCCGCTGAGCGAGAGCGCAGCCGCCGCCCCGCGGACGGGTGCGCCCCTGGCCGTGCGGCTGGAAATCCGATCCGAATAGTCGTTGTTCCGACAGGTTCGGTTTTCTGGATCCAGGCCGTCCGGCGGGTCCGCACCGTTCCCCGCAGGCTGAAACCCTTGCCCGGATTGCGTTTTTGGGGGGGTACCGAGCCGCGGTCCACTCAGTGGAATCCATGGCCCGGTACTTGCATAGCCTCATAAAAGCATATTTTTGCCTGTCCTCCCCCGCGGGAAAATCGAAGGATCGGGAGTTCACAGCTCCTCTTGATAGCCAGTCGCCGAACAGAAACGCTTAAGGCAAACGGCCGCCTGTCTGCCCGGCGGGATGTTCTGCGGGGGCCGCGACACTTTCGACATCGCCCTGTCTCTGTGCGTCTTCCGGAAACATTCTGTTGAAAGTTCGCGTCGTCGGATCGAACCGCTGGCATCGGGAAGAACGTGTTCCGGTCCGGGGGGACGACTGCACGGGGGAAGCCCTGACGGTCGGAATGCGTCCCGGTCGCAGGCGTCGGTCATGGGGAAACGGGGATGTAAACCACGCAAACCGGATGCGAAGGAAGTCGGTCGAAACCCTTCAGGGAACGGCAAACCACACAACGACAGAAAACAGGAGGAACGAGAAGATGAAGAAAGTATGGATCGGGCTGCTGATCGTCGCGTTGACCGCAGGATTTGCCTTCGCGCAGGCGAAGGGGACGCCGAAGGAGGCCCAGGCGATGCTGGCCAAGGCCGTGGAATTCTACAAGGCGAACGGGCAGGCCAAGGCATTTGCGGCGTTCGACGACCCGAAGGGCAAGTTCGTGGATCGGGACCTCTACATCTACGTGAGCGACCTGAACGCGAAGATCCTCTCCCACGGGGCGAACAAGGCCCTCATCGGCAAGACCCTCATCGAGCTCAAGGACTCGACGGGCAAGCAGTTCATGAAGGAACTCGTCGACAAGGCGAAGACCTCGGCCAGCGGCACGGTCGACTACAAGTGGACCAACCCCCAGAGCAAGAAGGTCGAGGATAAGCTGGTCTTTTTCCAGAAGGTGGGCGACGTGATCCTCGCCTGCGGGGCGTACAAGTAACGGGCGGACATGCCGGGCCGGGCGGGCCCACCCCGTCCGGCCCCTGCAACAAAAAAAGGGGACGGGACGATGAACAAGATCCTTCGCAACCTGAAGCTGGCCAGGAAACTTCTGATCGGCCCCGTGTCGGTCTCCCTGTTCCTGCTGCTCCTGGCGGCGGGCACCTATCACGGCATGACGAGCCAGAAGGCGGCCATGGACGACATCTACAACAACCGCTTCCAGGGCTACCAGAACAGCTCGGAGATCAGCCGGACGATCGCCAACGTCCACGCCAATCTCTACAAGGTGGTCAGCTGGGCGGGTGCGAACTACGAGGCTTCCAAGGTGGAGGCCCTGGGCAAGGAACAGAAGGCGGCCATCGAGAAGAGCATCGCCTTCGTGCAGGGGCTCCAGAAGAGCGCCGCGCTCACCCCCGAGGAGAAGAAACTCTACGACACCACCCTGGCACAGCTCAAGCTCTACCAGGAGCCGGCCCTGGGACTGCTGGACATCGCGGCGGCCGACGTGAACGGCGCGGCCCTGTTCATGACGGTGACCGACGAGAAGTACCAGGCCCTCAACAGGACCCTGACGGAACTCATGGCGCTCGAGAACCGACTCGGCAAGGAAAACTATGAAGGATCCATCCGGGAATCCAACAGGCTGATGGGTGTCTTTGCCGTCGTGCTGGCCGTCGTCATCCTGTCGTCCGTCGCCCTCAACCTGGTCATGGCCCGTCTGATCACGAAACCGGTGAAGGAATCAGTGGGGGTCATCAGGAAGGTTGCAGAAGGGGACCTGACTCAGGACATCCGGGTTCTCTCCCGGGACGAGATCGGGGAACTGGCCGAGTCGGTCAACGCCATGCGCAAGAAGATGGGTGAGGCCGTGGGGCAGTCCATGGCGATCTCCAGCGTGCTGTCCGATTCGTCGTCCCAGCAGGCGGCCTCCATCGAGGAGACGTCGGCGTCGCTCGACGAGATGTCTTCCATGACGAAGCAGAACGCGGAGAACACCGCGGCCGCCCATCAGCTGATGATGACGGTCCGGGAGGCCATCGAAAAGGCCAACCACGCCATGACGGAGTTGACCCGGTCCATGACGGAGATCGCGCGGGCGAGCGAGCAGACCCAGAAGATCGTCAAGAACATCGACGAGGTGGCCTTCCAGACGAACCTGCTGGCCCTCAATGCGGCCGTCGAGGCTGCCCGGGCGGGCGAGGCGGGGGCGGGATTCGCCGTGGTGGCCGACGAGGTCCGCAACCTCGCACTGCGGGCGACGGATTCGGCCAAGGACACGGCCAACCTCATCCAGGACATCGTCGACAAGGTGCGCGGGGGCGAGAAACTGGTCACGGCGACCAACGACGCCTTCGGAAGCGTGATCGGCAGCTCGAAGAAGGTCCAGGAGCTGATGGAGGAGATCGCGGCGGCCTCCCGGGAGCAGTCCGACGGGATCCACCAGATCAACCGCGCCGTCGCCGACATGAACCAGGTCACCCAGCAGAACGCCGCAAACGCGGAGGAGCTGGCCTCGGTGATGTCCATGTTTCGGGTGGAGGTAGACAGGAAAGCGCCTTCGAACGGCCCCGGGAGGCGGGGCCGGGGGGGCGGCGAGGGTTCGTCCGAAACGGTCGACTTCACGAGCCCCGACCCCGAGACCGTGATCCCCACGAAGGAAACGAGGCAGTTCTGAGAAGACGGGACCGCGGGTTCCATTCGGAACGAAAAAAAGGCAGGGTGAGAGACCTTGCCTTTTTTGCGTCGGCTGCAGCGCCGTCACCCTAGAGCTCCGGGGCCCGGAACGTGTCGCAGCGGTTCGGGTCGCCCGCCTCGAAGCCCCGCCGGAACCACCGCACCCGCTGCTCCGAAGTGCCTTGCGTGAAGGCGTCCGGCACCACGGTGCCGCGGGTCTGCTTCATGATCCGGTCGTCGCCGATGGCGCTCACGGCGCGGAGAGCCTCCTCGAGATCCCCCGGCTCGAGGATTCGTCGGAATCGGTCGGCGTGGTGGCCCCAGACGCCCGCGAAGCAGTCGGCCTGCAGCTCCATCCGCACGGAGAGGCGGTTGGCCTCGGCCCGGCTCACGCGCCGCATCGTCCCCTGGACCTTGTCGGTGATCCCGAGCAGGTTCTGGACGTGGTGCCCCACCTCGTGGGCGATGACGTAGGCCTGCGCGAAATCGCCGGGGCGTTGAATCGGGTTTTCAGATCTTCGTAGAAGGAAAGGTTGATGCAGACCCTGTGGTCCTGCGGGCAGTAGAAGGGCCCCATGGCCGCCTGGGCAAACCCGCAGGCGGACTGGACGGCGCCGGTGAACAGGACGAGCTTCGGTTCCCGGTAGGACCTGCCGGACTGGCGGAAGGCGCCGTGCCAGGTCTTCTCCGTGTCGGCGAGCGCGACGGCGACGAACTGGGCCATCTCGTCCCGCCCCGCGGGGCCCTGCTGCGTCACGGCGGGGGCCCGCTCTCGGGCACGGACCGGAGGATCACCGACGGGTCGATGCCGAAAAAGAGCGCCACGGTCACCGGGATCGCGGTGCCGATCCCGGCGCCCACCCTGCCCCTCGAGACGGGCATCCCCCTGCGGTCCTCCCCATTGTCGCTTCTGTCCTGACCCTTCCGGCGCATGGGGTCCCTCCTTTCATGCGTCGGCGGCCGCCTCTTCCATCTCCTTCTTCTTGAGGTAGACCAGGATGGCCGCCAGGGCCGCCTGGGTCATGCCGGGAATCCTCTGCGCCTGCCCGAAGGAGGCCGGGCGTACAGCGTCGAGCTTGCACTTCAGCTCGTTCGAGAGGCTCGGGATCGCGAAGTAGTCGATGCCGACGGGGATCTTCCTGCGCTCCATCTCGCGGAATTTCCCGACGGCCTCGTTCTGCCTGCCGATGTACTCCTCGTAGCGGGACTCGATCTCGACCTGCCTCTTCACCGGCTCCTCCACGGCGGGCAGGTCGGCGTCGAAGGCCGCGAGATCATCGTAGCCCATGTCGGGGCGCTTGAGAAGGTGAAAAAGCGAGAGGGGCTTGCGGATGGGCAGCGAGCCGCGCTCCGCCAGAATCCGGTTGGTCTCCGCCGAAGGGTAGACCGTGCGGGACGATAAATGCCGGATGGTGCTATCGATCCGGGCGACGCGGCCCTGCAGGTCCCGGTAGTGCTCGTCCGGGACGAGCCCCAGTTCGTGCCCCTTCCCCATGAGGCGGATCGCCGCATTGTCCTCCCGGAGCAGGAGGCGGTATTCGGCGCGAGACGTGAACATCCGGTAGGGCTCGTCGACGCCCCGCGTCACGAGGTCGTCGACCATGACGGCCAGGTAGGCCTCGGAACGCTCCAGGACAAACGGCGGCCGTCCCTGGACCAGCAGGGCCGCGTTGATGCCCGCCCAGAGGCCCTGGCCGGCGGCCTCCTCGTACCCCGAGGTGCCGTTGATCTGCCCCGCAAGGAAGAGCCCGGCGATGCGCTTCGTCTCCAGGGTCTGCTTCAGCCCCGTCGGCTGGACGTAGTCGTACTCGATGGCGTAGGCCGGTCGCATGATCTCGGCCCTCTCCAGGCCGGGAACGCTGTGGACGATCCGCTCCTGAAGCTCCAGGGGGAGGCAGTTGCCGAGGCCCTTGGCGTAGACCTCCTCCGTGTCGAGCCCCTCGAACTCCAGCGTGACGGGATGGCGGCCCCGGTCGGAGAAGCGCATGACCTTGTCCTCGAGCGACGGGCAGTAGCGGGCGCTCACCCCTGTGATGACGCCCGAGTAGAGGGGGGACAGGGCGATGTTCTCCCGCAGCAGCCGGTGCGTTTCCTCCGTCGTGTGGGAGAAGTAGGAGGGCAGGCGCTCCTCCCGGAGCCTCTCCGTCGTGTACGAGAAGGGCCGGGGCGCGGGGTCGCTGTCCTGGCGCTCGAGACGCCCGAAGTCGATCGTGGAGGCCTTCAGGCGCGGCGGGGTCCCCGTCTTCATGCGCCCCATGTCGAACCCGAGGCCGCGCAGCGATTCGGCCAGGCCGAGGGAGGCGATCTCGCCGGCGCGTCCGGCGGGGGTGCGGAAGGTGCCGATGTGGATGAGCCCGTTGAGGAAGGTGCCCGTGGTGATCACCACGGCCTTCGCGGGGTAGAAGAACCCCGTGCTGTCGATGACGCCCGCGATGCGCCTCCCTTCGACGGCGATGCGCTCCACGAGGGCCTGGCGGAGGTGGAGCCCCTTCTGCCGCTCCACGACGGCCTTCATCGCCAGGCGGTAGAGCTGCTTGTCGCACTGGACGCGGGAGGACTGCACGGCGGGCCCCTTCGAGGAGTTCAGCAGGCGGAAGTGGACGGCCGTCCGGTCGGCGATCCTGCCCATCTCGCCGCCGAGGGCGTCGATTTCCTTGACGAGCTGGCCCTTGGCAAGCCCGCCGATGGCGGGGTTGCAGGACATGAGCGCGACGGAGTCCAGGTTGATGTTGAACAGGAGGGTCTCACAGCCCATGCGCGCGGCTGCGAGGGCCGCCTCGCACCCCGCGTGCCCGCCGCCGACCACGATGACGTCGTAGTGCTTTACCATATCCGCTTCACTTCGCGTGCGCGATCGGGAGAAATCCCGCTCACGCGGGATTGATCCGCGGCATGTGAACTCGCCCTTGCTATTGCAGGGACTATTTAATAACATCCCCTCAAAAAAACAATAGAATTTCCCGAATGCCAAAGCCCGAGTTCTGGAACAACCGGAAGCGTTACTACGATTTCAAGAGCTTCCTCGCCCATCGGTTCGGATGCCGGGTCCACAAGATCCAGATCGACGCGGGGTTCACGTGCCCCAACCGCGACGGGAAGGTCGCCGTGGGCGGCTGTGCCTATTGCGACGGGCGGGGGTCTGCTCTCCGGCAGAAGGGGCCGCTCCCCCCGGTGGCGGAGCAGATCGCGGCGGGGAAGGCCCTGTACCGAAATCTCCGGGGCGCGGCGAAGTTCATCGCCTACTTCCAGACCTTCACGAACACCTACGGGCCCCTCGAGAAACTCCGGGCGCTCTATGACGAGGCCCTCGCCCAGCCCGACGTCGTCGGGCTCTCCATCGGGACGCGGCCGGACTGCGTGGACGACGAAATTCTGGATCTGCTCGAGGGCTATGCCCGACGCACTCATGTCTGGGTCGAATACGGGCTGCAGTCCATCCACGACCGGACGCTCGAGCGGATGAACCGCGGCCATGGGGCGGCGCGCTTCGTCGAGGCGGTGCTAAAGACGGCGGGCAGGGGGCTTTTCCTCTGCGCGCACATCATCCTCGGCCTGCCCGGCGAGACGCGCGGCGACATGCTGGAGACGGCAAAGGCCGTGGCGGCCCTGCCCGTGGACGGCATCAAGGTTCACTCCCTGCTGGCGCTGCGGGGAACGGAAGTGGGCCGGCTCTTCGAGGAGGGGAAGATCGGGCTCATGACGCAGGAGGACTACGTGTCGACGGTCTGCGACGTGCTCGAACTCCTGCCCCCCTCCGTGGTCGTCCAGCGGATCACGGCGGAGGGCTACCGGGACATCTACCTAGGGCCGGTCTGGGCGCAGAACAAGCTGAAGGTGCTGAATGCCATTGACAGGGAGCTCGAAAAGAGAGACACATACCAGGGCTCGAGGTATGTGAAAAGAGGCTGAAGGCTGAATCCCTGTTATTGCATCTCCTGATTCTGGTCGGAATTCACGACACATGACACGCAACACGCATTCGGGGTTACGATGATCAACTTTCGGGACAACGTGAAGAAGATGGAGGGCTACGTGCCGGGGGAGCAGCCCCCGCCGGACTCGAAGGTCGTCAAACTCAACACCAACGAGAACCCCTACCCGCCCTCCCCGGAGGTCATGAAGGTCCTGCACGGGTTCGAGGGGGAGTGGCTGCGCCGCTACCCCGACCCGACGGCCCTCATGGCCCGCGAGGCGGCGGCGGAGGTCTACGGCGTTCCCGCCGACTGGGTCATGGCGGCAAACGGCAGCGACGAGATGCTGGCGCTCCTGGCCCGGGCATTTCTCGAAAGAGGGAGGCGGATCGCCTATCCCATGCCCACCTACTCGCTCTACGTCACCCTGGCCGAGATGCAGGATGCCGAGGCGGTGGAGGTGCCCTACGACGAGGAGTACACCCTCCCCGTGGAGGGGCTGATCGCGGCCCGGGCGCACCTGACCTTCGTCTGCACGCCCAACAACCCCTCGGCTACGGTGGCCCCCGCGCGGGACCTCGAGCGGCTCGCCGCAGGCCTCGAGGGGGTCCTGGTGATCGACGAGGCCTACACGGATTTCGCCGACGAGAACGCGATCGGCCTCGTGTCGCGGCACCCGAACGTGATCGTGCTGCGGACGCTGTCGAAGGGCTACTCGCTGGCGGGCCTCCGCGTGGGATTCGGCGTGGCCCGGCCCGAACTGCTCGAGGGGCTCGTCAAGATCAAGGACAGCTACAACGTCGACGCCGTGGCGCTCAGGCTGGCGGCGGCGGCCCTGAAGGACCAGGCCTGGATGAAGGCCAACGCCGAAACGATCAAGGCCTCCCGGGCGAAGCTGGCTGCGGAGCTTCGGAAGATGGGGTTCGCCCTGTGGCCCTCGCAGGCCAATTTCATCCTGGCCAGGCCGCCGAAGGGCGACGCCCGCTACCTGTACCTGGAGCTTCGGGACCGGGGGATCCTGGTCCGCTACTGGGACCGCCCCCGGCTCGAGGACAAGATCCGCATCTCCGTCGGGACGGAGGAGGAAAACCGCGCCCTGATCGACGCCCTGAAGAAGCTGATCCTCTAGAAGAAAGATACGGACCGCACAGGCGAAGGGGATCGGGTGCCTGCCCGATCCCCTTTTCCTGTTTTTCCCCGGACCCTGTGCCCCGGAGCCCGAACCCCGCCGTTTAGCCTCTCAGCCACGCCTTGACGCGCGGGATGTCCTCCGAGGCCCACTGGGGGGAGAGGCGCCGGCTCAGGAAGAAGGCGAACAGCTCGTCCATGGTTTTCAGGGCCGTCTCGACGAGGTAGACGCGCTCGAGGATGCCGCCTTCTTTCTCTTCCGCCTCCTCGTCGAGGCCCCCCGTCTGCGGCAGCTTCATGGACTGGAACTGGAACCGGTCGGCCTTCAGGGTGAACTCCCATCGGTCGCCGTCCTTCTCGAGCCGCAGGCGGGCCTCCCGCACCTTCTTGCCCTCGCGGATCGCCGCCTTGCCCTCTTTCAGGTCCGCGTGCAGACCCTGGCAGGCCACGGTTTCCGCGTACTCTCCCTCGCCGGACTCCAAAACCACTCTCTTCTCGAAGGTGAGCTCGACCTCCGTTTTGCCCGGGATTGCGATCGTCCCGTTTCGCTCCTCGGACTTGTACCAGAGCCAGGTCAGGAACTCGCGGGCCAGGAATGCGGGGTCCGTCTTTTCCCCGGAACTCTTCGAGGGCTCGAGGAACGAGCCGCCCTCCAGGGCCGCGACGGCCGCCGCGGTATTCCGGTCCAGCTGCTCTGCGTCCCAGGGCAGAAAGGGGGTGAACTTCGCGTTGAAGGTGGTCTTGAAGAGGTCCTCGAAGATTTCGAACACCTTATCGGCGTGGGAGCCGACGAGAAGCCAGCCGCCGGAGGGGGCCCACAGGACGTCGTGGAGCGACGGGACGGGGTAGGCCCTCGCGAGGAGGTGGAGGTAGACCCGCTCCCTGATCTCCCGGGTCTGTTCGCGGAAGAGCCTCTTCTTGCCGCTGTCCTTGAGGGCCTTGCGTTCCTCCTCGAGGCACTTGAGCCTCAGCAGGGCGGGCGGGATCGACTTCCTGTCCACGCGCAGGGCGAAGTAGAAAAAGTCGCCCGCGCTGTACTTCGCACCCTCGAAGTGCGTGTCCAGGGGGTTCTCCAGGCTTGTCCACCCGAAGGCCTGCTCCTCGGCCGACGCCGTCAGCTCCCGGAAGGCGTACTTCTTGATCTGGCGATCGAAAAAGGGGCGGAACTCCTCCGGCAGCTCCCCCCTGACGCGATATCTCGAAAAGGTCAGCGATCCCTTCAGCAGCCCCATGATGATTCCTCCCGTGAAGGCAGGCACGGTAGCCCATCACGCTCCTGTTTGTCAATGCTCATTCTGGGAATCGGACGGGCAGGGGGCATCCGCAACAAAGAGCGAAGTTGGGAACTTGTGAAGTTGAGAAGCTTGGATGAGTTGACAGACGGCTGTTTGGCTCGAACTTTTCCGAACTTCCCAACTTCATAGCTTCCAAACTTCCATCCGGTTCGGCTGCTCCGTATCCGGGCCTCCGGGGACGCCCTGTCCAGCCACATACAGGATGGACAGTGACTGCGATTTGTGTTACGTATCTGCCGAAATTCTGCGGGGTTCTGAAGGATGGGCATCAGTGCGATCGGGGTTGTCGGCAACGCGAACAAGCTCCACGTGGTGGACAGCATCGCACGGCTGTCCGAATGGGCGAAGGCCAGGGGCCTGGAAGTGCTCCTGGAGAAGGAGGCGGCCGTAAAGCTGGGCGAACGGGGCTACCACGGGGACGAGCTCGGCAGCCGGGCCGACCTGGTCGTCACGATGGGGGGGGACGGCACCCTCCTGCAGGCGGCACGGATCATGCGGCGCTCGAACGTGCCGATTCTCGGCGTCAACATGGGCACCTTCGGGTACCTCACCGTCATCAACCTCAACGAGATGTTCGACGCCCTGGAGGGCGTGCTGGCCGGGGACTACCGGACGGAGAGCCGCATGATGCTCGATGTCTCCGTCCGGGACGAGCGCGGCGAGAGCTTCGAGGGCTGCGTGCTCAACGACGTCGTCATCAACCGCGGCAACTACTCGCGCCTGGTGGACCTGGAAACCCACGTCGACGGGCAGTATCTGACGACCTACCGGGCCGACGGGCTCATCATCTCGACGCCGACGGGGTCGACGGCCTATTCGCTCTCGGCGGGGGGGCCCATCGTGCTGCCCGTCCTCAACATGATCCTCCTCAACCCCATCTGCCCGCACACGCTGACCAACCGGCCGGTCATCCTGCCGGAGACGGCGCTGCTGGAGGTCATGCTCTGGACGCGCGAGGCGGGGGCCATCATGAGCTGCGACGGCCAGGTGACCTACAACCTGAAGCCGGGGGACGTCATCGGCGTCCGCAAGTCGGAATGCGTGACGAACCTGATCGTTTCCCCCCGGAGGGACTACCTCCAGATCCTGAGGTCGAAACTCGGGTGGGGAGGCTCACCCACGGCGGCGAGTCGGACGTAGCATGCTGAAGGAACTGGGCATCACCAATTTCGCCATCATCGACCGCCTCAGCCTTGGCTTCCAGGAAGGGCTCAACGTCCTCTCGGGCGAGACGGGGGCGGGCAAGTCGATCCTCATCGGGGCCATCGGCCTGCTCCTCGGGGACCGGGCATCGACGGACCTGATCCGTTCCGAGGAGGACGCCGCCGTCGTGGAGGCCGTCTTCGACATCGGGGCGAGCCCGGCCCTCAAGGCGCGGCTCCAGGAGATGGGGTTCCACCCGGGCCGGGAAATCGTCGTGAAACGGGTGGTGTCCCGGTCGGGGAAGAACCGGGTCTACGTCGACGGCAACCTCGCCACCGTGGCCATGCTCGGGGAGATCAGCGAGGCGCTCGTCAACATCTGCAGCCAGCACGAACACCAGGTGCTGCTGGACCCGGAGAGCCACATCGACATCCTCGACGAGTTCGGCAATCTCACGGCCGAGCGGCTGCGCTTCAGCGCCCTGTACGACGAGTTCCAGAAGCTCCGGCAGAAGCGGGACGATCTGGCGGCGAAGAACCGCAACCGCGCGGAGCGGGAGGAATTCCTCCGCTTCCAGATCGGCGAGATCGAAAAGACGGCGCCCAGGCCGGGCGAGGACGCCGCCCTGCAGGAGGAAAGGAGGATCCTGGCCAACGCCGCGAAGCTCGCGGAACTGGCGCGGGATTCCTGGGAGGCGCTCTACGGCAGCGAGGAGTCGGTGCTGGGGGCGCTGGCCCGCGTGGCGGCCCGCATCCGGGACATCCGGCGCATCGACCCGGGGTTCGCCGTGTCCGAGGACGAAATGAAGTCGCTGACCATCCTGGTGGAGGACGCGGCGCGGGCGCTGCGGGACTACCTCGGCAAGATCCCCTCCGACCCCTCCCGGCTCGAGGAGGTCGAGGACCGCCTCGAGGCCCTCGGCAGGCTCAAGAAGAAATACGGCGGCTCCATCGAGGGCGTCCTCGAGACCGCGCAGTCGCTGAGGGCGGAGCTTCAGGGGCTCGCGAGCGCGGCCGGGGATATCGAGGCGCTCGAGCAGGAGCTGGCAGATCGAAAGACCGCGCTGCGGGAGCGGGCCGCAGGGCTTTCGGCCGCGAGGCGGCGCACGGCCGAGACCCTGGAGAAGGCGATCGAGGGGGAGATCCGCGACCTGAAAATGGAGAAGGCCCGGTTCTCGGTCCGGTTCCGGGAGCCGGCGCTCGACGAGGACGGCCTTGCGGCGCTGAACCCGAAGGGCATCGACCAGCCGGAGTTTCACCTCTCCACGAACGTGGGGGAGCCGCTCAAGCCTCTCAACCGGGTCGCGTCGGGCGGGGAGCTCTCGCGGATCGTGCTGGCCATGAAGAAGGTCCTCGCGAGGGCGGGCTCCGTCGGCACGGTCGTCTTCGACGAGGTGGACAGCGGGATCGGCGGCGCCACGGCGGAGATCGTGGGGCGCAAGCTCCGGGACATCTCGAGGCACCACCAGGTCATCTGCATCACGCACCTGCCCCAGATCGCGTCCTTCGGCCGGACGCACTACCGGGTGACGAAGCGGGTTTCCGACGGGCGGACGAAAACGGATGTCCGGCAGCTTTCCGAGGACGAGCGCGTCGAGGAGATCACGCGGATGCTCGGGGGCGTGGAGATCACGGACAGGACGCGCGCCGCGGCGCGGGAGATGCTGAAGGCGGCGAAAAAATAAACAAGGGGTCAGGGTCCGGAAGGGGATGAAGCGGTGAGGGCGGGAAGCTGAGGGGTTCGGTAAAGCCTCCCGGCTTCTTCCTTTCCATCGTTTGCCGAACCCTGAGCCCCGGTACCCTTTTTGCTGACGAATCAAACGAAATCAACGACGAACGAAACAGACGAGTAACGAGATGCTCAGAAAAGCGAAGACCAGCGACGTCAAGCTGATCCACCGGATCATCAACCTCTCGGCGGCCAAGGGAGAGATGCTTCCCCGATCGCTCGTGGACCTCTACAACAGCCTCCGGGACTTCTACGTGTACATGGAGAACGACGACGGCCCCATCGTGGGCGTCGTCGCCATGCACCTGTTCTGGGAGAACCTCGCCGAGATCCGCTCCCTCTACGTGGCCGACGAGGTCCGCAAGAGGGGGATCGGCAAGAAACTGGTCGAGGCCTGCATCTCCGAGGCGATCACCCTGGAGATCTACCGGATCTTCGCGCTCACCTATCAGAAGGAATTCTTCGCGCGCATGGGGTTTCGCGAGATCCAGCGCACGGAGCTTCCGGAAAAGATCTGGTCGGACTGCTTCAAGTGCTGGAAGTACCCGGACTTCTGCGACGAGTATGCGATGATCATCGAGTTGTAGTGAAGGGGGATGACCCGGGGCCCTACCTTTGAGCAAGAGAGGGTAAGAAGGTGAGAGGGTAAGAAGGTTGGATAAGCCCTGCGGCCGATGCCTGCTCTGCGATTCGCCATGCTTCTCACCTTCAACCCTTTTACGTCTCATTATCGGGCGCCCTGCCTCTACACCTTTTCGATCGGCCGGAAGAAACAACGGCTGTGCCGCCGGGTGAAGTGAAGAAAATCCCCCTGATCTCCCCGTTGAAAAGGGGGAAAGAGGGGGATTTGAATTGGAGCCCATGAAGATAAGGAACCTGATCCTCCTCGGCTGCGTGCTCGTGCTCCTCGGCGGTTGCACGTTTTTCCGGAAGCCGCCTGCCGACGCGCCGACGCCCGCGGTGCCGCCGAAAGAGGTTCCGCCGCTTGCAGCCGTCATTGCAAGCGACCTGCCGAGCTTCCGGGACGACCTGGACCGGGCGTCCCTGGCGCGGGCCGTCCGGAAGAGCCTGGAGTATTACGCCCGCGTCCCCGAGCGCACCTCGTACCGTTTGGGGGAGACGCGCGTCACCGCCCGCGACATGAGGGAGACCCTCGAGAAGTTCCTGGCGATCGTCGAGAGCGGCGCATCCCCGGAGGGCCTCGAGAGACGGGTGCGGGAGGAGTTCGACGTCTACCGGGCCTCGGGGAGCGCGCCGTCCGGCCGGGTTCTGTTCACGGGCTACTACGAGCCCGTCCTCAAGGGCTCGCTCGCGAAGACCGACGTGTACCGCTACCCCATCTACCGCAAGCCCGACGACGCGGTTGTCGTGCACCTGGGGAAATTCCGGGAGAAATACAGGAACGAGCGGCTGATCGGGAGGCTCGAGAACGGCGAGCTCGTGCCCTATTACAGCCGCGAGGAAATCGACGGGGCGGGCGCGCTCGAGAACCGGGGGCTGGAGATCGCCTGGTTTGCCGACCCGGTGGACCTCTTCTTCCTCCACATCCAGGGATCGGGAATGATCTGCCTTGACGGCGGCTCGTGCTTCCAGGTCAGCTACGCCCAGTCCAACGGGAGGGCCTACCGCAGCATCGGCAAGCTGCTCATCGACTCGGGACGGGTCACGCGGGAGGAACTCTCCATGCAGGGCATCAAGCGCATCCTCCGGGAGCGGCCCGAGGAGGTGCAGGGGATCCTGAACCACAACGAGAGCTACGTGTTCTTCCGCACCGTCGGGGAGGGCCCGGTGGGCAGCATCGGGGTGCCGCTGACGGGCGGTCGCTCCATCGCGACGGACCCGGCGTTCTTTCCGCGGGGAGCGCTGGCCTTCGTGAAGACCCGGAAGCCCGAGATCGCCCCGGATGGCGAGATCCGATCCTGGATCCCCTTTTCCCGGTTCGTCCTCAACCAGGACGCCGGGGGCGCCATCACGGGGCCGGGGCGCGCGGATCTTTTCTGCGGCAGGGGCCGCGAGGCGGAGATCGCCGCGGGGCATCTCAGGGAAGAAGGCGAGCTGTATTTCCTGGTCCTGAAACGCCGAGCGGGGACGAAGGGGCGCTGAGACGGAAGCCGGGAATTGTCTTGCCCGCGTATTCCAGCAATCGCATCCGGAGATGTGCCCGACAGGACAGGGAGGGGGCCACGTCGCGTGGTCCTTTTCTTCGCAGGATTCACCGTGAAAGAAAGGGGGATTCGTGATGACGAAGCAGGACATGATCGAGCGGATGGCAAAGGAGGCCCGGGTTTCGAAAGCGGCGGCCGGCAGGGCCCTGGAGGCCTACATCCATGCCGTCGGGGACGAGCTCAAAAAGACCGGAAAGCTCAGCCTGGTGGGCTTCGGAACGTTCAACTGCGTGCAGCGCCGTGCGAGAACGGGACGGAACCCGAAGACGGGCGGCGCCATCCAGATCCCGGCCCGGAAGGTCGTCCGGTTCAAGGCGGGCAAGGGACTGACCGACGTCGTCAACATCTGAGGGAACCGTGCATCCCGAAAAGGACCTCCGCCTGCCGGGGACCGGAGGTCTTTTTTTGAAACCCCGTAAGCGGCGGTGCGTCAGCGCGCCATGAAGAGTCTTGCCGACAGGATCGAAACCCGGATCGGCCCCGATCTGCGGGCCATCCTCCACGCCGCGGGCGGTCTCGCCGCCGAGATGGGATACCGCGCCTATGCCGTGGGGGGCATGGTGAGGGACCTCCTTCTGGAGCGGGACACCTTCGACCTCGACATTGTCGTGGAAGGGGAGGGGATCCGGTTCGCCCGAAGTCTCGCCGGCCGCCTGGGGGCCCGCGTGAAGGGCTACGAGCGGTTCGGGACGGCCACGATCACGCCGGCGGGCGGCGCCAGGGTGGATATCGCGACGGCCCGCACGGAGATCTACGACGCGCCCGCCGCGCTTCCCCGCGTCACGCCGGGCTCCATCCGCGATGATCTCTTCCGGCGCGACTTCACGATCAACGCCATGGCGCTGTCGCTCGCTCCCGAAGAATTCGGACGGCTGCTCGACGAGTTCGGGGGTGTCCGCGACATCCGGGGCAGGCGCATCCGGGTCCTCCACGGGCGGAGCTTCGTCGACGACCCGACGAGGATCTTCCGGGCCGTCCGCTTCGAGGCAAGGCTGGGGTTCCGGATCGTCGCCGCCGACGAGGGGCGCATCCGCGAGGCCCTGGCGCTCTCCCTCCTGGAGAGGCTGGAGGAGTACCGCATCACCGCCGAGCTGAGGCTGATCCTCGGGGAGCCCGATCCATCACGGCCCCTGCTGCGGCTGGCGCAGATGGGGGTTCTCGAGGCGCTCGAGGGCCTGCGCGGCAGAATGCCCTCGCTGGACAAGCCGCTGGCGAAGATCGGCAGGGTTCTTCACGCGCCGCGGTCCTGAGAAAATTACCTTGTTTTTTCTTGAACTTGGCCATGCTTGACGTTGACAGGGGCGGTCATTTCTGCTATACGAGCGGGGCGCCCGGGTCCCTGCCCGGGCGATTTCCGATGGGTCGATGAGGCGACATGGCAACGAAACGAAGAATCCTGAGCGGGATCCGGCCGACGGGCAAGCTGCACCTCGGCAACTACCTCGGAGCCCTGAAGAACTGGGTGGACCTGCAGAACGACGGCGGCTACGAGTGTTTCTACTTCATCGCCGACTGGCACGCCCTGACGTCGGACTACAACCGGACGGAGGAGATCCGCCAGAACCGGATCGACATCGTCATCGACTGGCTTGCCGCCGGGCTCGACCCGAAGGACAGCACGCTCTTCATTCAGTCCTCGGTCATGGAGCACGCCGAGCTGTTCGTGCTGCTGTGCATGATCACCCCTCTGCCGTGGCTCGAGCGCAACCCCACGTACAAGGAGATGAAGCAGGAACTCGTCGACCGGGACCTCTCCACCTTCGGGTTCCTGGGCTACCCGGTCCTCCAGGCGGCGGACATCATCATGTACAAGGCCTACGGCGTTCCCGTGGGCGTCGACCAGCTGCCCCACGTCGAGCTGACCCGCGAGATCGCCCGCCGGTTCAATTTCCTGTACCGGGAGATCTTCCCGATCCCCGAGCCGCTTCTCACGGAGGTTCCCAAGCTCCTGGGCATCGACGGGCGCAAGATGAGCAAGTCCTACGACAACGCCGTCTACTTGAGCGATCGCGGGGAGGATCTCCGCAAGAAGATCGAGTCCATGTTCACCGACCCGCAGCGGCAGCGCAAGAGCGACCCGGGCCGGCCGGAGATCTGCAACGTCTTCTCCTTTCACAACATCTACTCGCCGGCGGCGGAGGTCGCCCAGATCGACGAGGACTGCCGAAAGGCGGCCATCGGGTGCGTGCAGTGCAAGAAGCGGCTGGCCCGGAGCATCGCGGACGCCCTCAAGCCGATCCACGACAGGCAGGACTACTACCGTTCGCACATCCGGGAGGTCCACGACATCGTCGCCGACGGGAACGAGCGGGCCCGGCAGGTGGCCCGGGCGACGATGGCCGAGGTTCGCGACGCCATCCGGATCTGATCGCCATGAGCTACGAGGTCAAACTCGACATCTTTGAGGGTCCCCTCGATCTTCTCCTGTATCTGATCCGGAAGAACGAGCTCGACATCTACAACATTCCCATGGCCCTCATCACGGAGCAGTACCTCGAGCACCTCGAGATGATGAAGGCCCTCAATCTCGACCTGGCCGGGGAGTACCTGGTGCTGGCGGCGACCCTGATCCACATCAAGTCGAGGATGCTCCTGCCCGTCGAGGAAGGCACGGCGGAGACCGAGGAGGAGCGGGACCCCCGGGCGGAGCTGGTGCGTCAGCTCCTGGAGTACCAGGCCTTCAAGGAGGCGGCCCTGAGCCTCGATCGGCGGATGATGCTGGGCCGGGACGTGTTCAAGCGCGTCCTGCCCGCCGACGAGATTCCCGACGAGCCGGAGGAGGCGATGATGGAGGTGAGCCTCTTCGAGCTCATCGAGGCGTTCAAGCAGGTCGTCGAGCGGATGGACAAGGAGGACCTGCTGGAGATCGACACGGAACGGATCTCGCTGTCCGACCGGATCAACGAGATCCTCGAGGATCTCTCGAGGGAGAAGAGCCTCTCCTTCTCCGATCTCCTGAAATCGAGCCGCACCCGCAAGAGCGTCATCTACACGCTGCTGGCCATCCTGGAGCTCATGAAGATGCGCGTGGTCAGGGCCTTTCAGTCCGATCCCTTCGGGCCGATCCGTATATTCCCGGCGGTGGAGGAGTCAACCGATGGATGACATGAGATCCGTGATCGAGGCGCTGGTGTTCGCTTCGGACGCTCCCGTCTCGGTGGACCGTTTGAGGGACGTCCTCGGGGAGGCGGATCGCAAGGCGATCCTGGAGATCCTGCAGGACATCGAGCTGGAGTACCGGCAGCGGCGCGGCGGGCTGTGCCTCATGGAAGTCGCCGGCGGGTACCAGTTCAGGACCAAGGCGGAGTACTCTCCCTGGATCCGGAAGCTCAGGGGGATCCGCCCCGTGCCCCTGACTCCCGCGGCCATGGAGACCCTCTCCGTCGTCGCGTACCGCCAGCCCGTGACGCGTCAGGAGATCGAGAAGATCCGCGGGGTCGACGTGAGCGGTTCCCTCAAGGGCCTGCTGGAGAAGAAGCTCGTCCGGATCGTGGGCCGGAAGAACGTCCCCGGCAAGCCCATCATGTACGGAACGACGAAGCGCTTTCTCGAGGTCTTCGACCTGAAGGACCTCTCCGAGCTGCCTACGCTGCGGGAGATCACGGAGATGGAGGAATAGCCCATGGAGGAGAGGCTCCAGAAGATCATCGCCGCCGCGGGCATCTGCTCCAGGCGGGCGGCCGAAGAGCTCATCCTTGCCGGGAAGGTGCAGGTCAACGACCGGGTCGTCCGGCAGCTGGGGACCAAGGCCGACCCGCAGCGCGACGAGATCCGCGTCGAGGGGCGCCTGATCACGACCGAGGTGGAGCGCCTCTACCTGATGCTCAACAAACCCGCCGGCTACGTGACCACGCTGAAGGACCCCGAGGGGAGGCCGGTGGTCACGGACCTCCTGCGCGAGGTGGGCGGGCGCGTCTACCCTGTAGGCCGCCTGGATTACGACTCCGAGGGCCTGCTCATCCTGACCAACGACGGCGCCTTCGCCGAGCGCGTGCAGCACCCCCGGTACGAGATCCCGCGCACCTACCTGGCGAAGGTCCGCGGCAGGGTCACCCGGAAGGAACTCCAGTCGCTTCTCAAGGGGATCGAGCTGGAGGACGGGCCTTTCACGGTCGACGGTATCCAGGAGGAGAAGTTCAACGAAAAGAGCCAGTGGCTCCGGGTCACCATTTCCGAGGGCCGCAACCGGATCATCCGGCGTGCCATGGAGGCCCTGGGGCATCCCGTGGCGAGGCTCATCCGCGTATCCGTCGGAGGCCTGGAGCTTGGGGACCTCAAGCCGGGCCAGTACCGTCGGCTCCGCAAGAAGGAAGTCGAGGGGCTTTTGCGGCCCCGACGGAACCGAACAGAAAAATGTTCTTGACATTCCGGGATGATGAAAACTAATATCCAATGAAAACGCGCAATTAATCCCTTTTCATTTTTCATCGACAGGCCCTTGGGGCTTATTCCGCTTTACACGGGGGGGGGACATGAACAAGTCGGGATTGATCGAGGAGCTTGCACGGAGGGAGAACCTGACGGAGAAAAAGGCCACCGACGTGGTCAATCTCATTTTCAAGGGATTCACGGAAGAACTAAAGAATAACGGGCGCATCGAGATCCGCGGCCTCGGCAGCTTCGTCGTGCGCAACTACGAGTCCTACACGGGGCGAAACCCCAAGACGGGCATGAACATCACCGTCTCCCCCAAGCGGTTGCCTTTCTTCAAGGTCGGCAAGGAGCTCCGGGACAAGGTGAACCTGGAGAGCGAAGACGAGGGCGTTATCCGGAGCGAAAGCAGCAACATCGCGGAATAACTCCCTTCCCGTCAGACGGGACCGCCGCCGCGCCTGCACACAGGGGATCATGATCCGATGATCCCTTTTTTGTTTATGGGACTGAAATCGAGCCTTCGCCGCCTGCTCTCGAGCCCCGGGTTCAACCATCCCCTGGTCCCGGCGGGGCTTTTCGCCGTGACGGTTCTCACGACCCTCGCGGCCGGGGCGATGCAGGCCGGCGTGAACCCCATCGAGAACCCTTCCGAAATCTGGAAGGGCCTTCCCTTTTCCTTCACGCTGCTCCTGATCCTCGGCTGCCATGAACTGGGCCACTGGGCGGCCTCCCGCAGGCACGGGGTGGATGTCAGCTTCCCCTACTTCATCCCGGGCCCCACGCTCGTGGGGACCTTCGGGGCCTTCATCGCCATGAAATCCCCCGTATCGGACCGCAATGCCCTCATCGACATCGGCGCGGCGGGTCCCCTCGCGGGGCTCGTCGTGACGATCCCCGTCCTGTTCGTGGGCCTGTCGCTCTCGCAGATCGTGCCGGCGGCGCAGACGGAAGGGGTGGGCATCCACCTCGGCGAGTGCGCGCTGTTTTCTGCCGTCAACTGGCTCGTCAACGGCACGATCGGGCCCGACCGGGACGTGATCCTGCACCCCGTGGCCTTCGCGGGGTGGATCGGGCTTCTCGTGACCTCCCTCAACCTCATCCCCGTGGGACAGCTCGACGGCGGGCACATCATCTACGCGATCTTCGGTCACCGGCAGCGAGAGGTGGCCTGGATGGTGGTGGGGATGCTGCTCGTCCTCGGCATCCTGGGCTGGGAGGGGTGGCTCATCTGGGGCGGGATCCTGCTCGCGCTGGGCGTTCGCCACCCGCCGGTCATCTACGACGGGGGGGAGCTGGACAACCGGCGCCTGGCGGTGGGGTATCTCGCCATGCTGTGCTTTGCGCTGACCTTTACCCCGATCCCCTTCACGAGCATCAACATATGAGAAGGTTCGAGGTCCGAGGAACGAGGACCGAGGCACAGAAAGAAATCCACGAACCTCGCACCTCGATCCTCGAGCCTGCTTTCAGAGGATTCCCTCTTCCCGGAAGCTGAAGAAGCGGTTTTCACCCACGATGAGGTGGTCGTGCAGCGCGATGTCCATGACGCGGGCCGCGTCCTGGAGGACCCTCGTGAGCCGGATGTCCGCGTCGGAGGGGCGCACGTGTCCCGATGGGTGGTTGTGTACGAGGATGATCGCCGAGGCCTTGTGCGCGAGGGCCCTCTCGAGGACCTTGCGGGGGTAGACGACGGCCTGGTTCACGATGCCCTCCTGGATCGTCTCCACCTGGAGGATGCGGTTTCGGGCATTGAGGTAGATGACGGCGAAGTGCTCGTCCTTGAGGCCGCCCATGGAGGAGAGGCAGTAGTCGATCAGTTCCCTCGTCGAGGAGATCTGCTCGTGCTCCTCGGCCCGCTGCCGGAGGTAGAGGGAGCCGGCCTCCCGGACGACGCGGAACAGGGAGGCTGCGTGGGGTCCGATCCCCGGGGTTGCCAGCAGGGCCTCGCGGTCGGCGTCGAGAACCCCCCTCAGGCCGCCGAAGCGCTTCAGGAGCTCTTTCGCGAGAGGTTTCACGTCCCTGCGGGGCAATGCGTAAAAGAGAAGAAGCTCCAGGACCTCGTAATCCTGGAGGCCGGTGATGCCCGCCCGTTCGAACCGGGCTTTCAGCCGGTCGCGGTGTCCCAGGTGGTGGGGGCCGTCGGGGTTCATCGTCGATGTCATCCTCCGGACGTTCCGTCAATGTTTCAGCCTGAACAGCCGCACGCCCACGACCGATACGAGGTAGGCCGCCCCCGCGATCACGATGATCGTCGCCCCGGCGGGCAGGTTGGGGCCGTAGCTCAGCGCAAGCCCGGCCGTCGTGAACGCAACGGTGAGCAGGGCCGACAGCAGCATCATGTGCCACAGCCGTTTCGTAAACTCGCCGGCGACGGCGGCGGGAAGCGTGATGATGGCGATGACCATGATGATCCCGACGACGGTGACGAGCAGCACAACGGTGAGGGCGGTCATGCAGAGAAGGAGAAGATAGAACGCTTCGACCCGGACCCCCCGGAGACTCGCGAATTCCTCGTCGAAGCAGATGGCGAGGAACTGGTTGTAGAAAAGCGCGGCGACGATCACGACGAGGAGATCCAGGCCGGCGATCAGCCAGAGGTCCTGGGTGGAGACCATCAGGATGCTGCCGAAGAGGTAGCTCATCAGATCCTCGTTATAGCCCGGCGTCTGGGAGATGAACAGGATTCCGGCGGCCATGCCCACGGCCCAGAGCGCCCCGATCACGGTGTCTTCTCGCTGCCGTGCCTTCATGCTGACCAGGCCGATGGCCAGCGCCGCGATCAGGGAGGCCAGGACCGCGCCGTAGAGCGGGTCGAACCAGTCCCATCCGCGGACCACCTGGAAATAACGGGCGGCCCCGAGCCCCCCCAGGACGGTGTGGGAGATGCTTCCCGCTATATAGCTGATCTTCTTGGTGACGACGTAGCTGCCGATGATCCCGCAGGCGACGCCCGCGAGCACTCCGACGAGCAGGGCATGCTGCAGAAACGGGTATCGCGGCAGGTCCGTCAGGAATTCTCCCATGGGTGCTTCCCTTCCTTCATCCCTCCCGGTGGTGGTGCCGGACCATGCAGACGTCGGACAGGTAGAGATCCCGGATGACCTCGCCCGTCACAGACGCGGTGGGGTGAACCATGACCCGGCGGTTGACGCACACCACGCTCTGGACGTAATGGGAAACGAACCCCAGGTCGTGACTGACCACGACCACGGTGATGGTCTTGCTCATTTCGTGAAGCAGCTCGAAGAGCTCCGTTTCCACCACCATGTCCACGTTGGCCGTCGGTTCGTCGAGGAACAGCATCTGCGGTTCCGAGGCCAGGGCCCGGGCGATGAGCACACGCTGGCGTTGACCGCCGGACAGGGCCATGAACGGCCGGCCGGCCAGGTCCTGCATCTCCAGCTTGAGCAGCGCATCGAGGGCGATGGCCCGGTCCGTGCGGCTGTACGGGCCGATTCGCCGCCCCTGTCCCAGACGCCCCATGAGGACGACGTCGAGAACGCTCACGGGAAACTGCAGGTCGAGCTGGACCTGCTGGGGCATGTACCCGATGAGGGCCCGCGCCTTCACGGGGGGCATCCCCAGGACCTCGATGGTCCCCTGGGAAGGCCTGAGCAGGCCCAGCATGAGCTTCAGCAGGGTTGTCTTGCCGCCCGCGTTGGGGCCGACGATCGAAATGAAGGACCGTTCCGGGATCGTGAAATGGACATCTTCCAGGACGGAAATCCCATCGTAGGAAAACGACACGTGGCTGACCTTGACGACGTCCCTGGAATTCATGGCTCCTCACCGGAGGCCCTGCTCGACGGCAGAGGCAATGTTTTCAAGATTCGCAAGGTATTCCTTCGAGAGGGGATTAATCGGAATCACGGTACCGCCGATCGCCTTCGCCACCACCGAGGCGCTGTTGCCCGAGAACTGCGGCTGCACGAAGATCACCCGGACGCCGTCCGCCCTGGCCCTGTCGATCAGGTCCGCCAGCTGCCGGGCCCCCGGTTCCTTCCCCTCGATCTCGATGGGTACCTGGACGAGCCCGTAGGCGTCCGCGAAATACCCGAAGGCGGGGTGAAAGACGTACATCTTCTGCCCCCTGACCGGTGCAAGAGAACGGGCGATACGGGCATCCACGCGATCCAGTTCGTCCAGGAAGGCTTTCAAATTCATTGCGTACTGCTGCTTGTGAGCCGGGTCCAGGCGGCACAGGGCGTCGTGGATGTTCCGTGCCTGGATCTGCACGAGTTTCGGCGACATCCAGATATGGGGATCGGGCGTCCCGGCCCTCTTGCCGGCCCGATCGTTTCCGTGTCCGTGCCCGTCATTCCGATGGTCCTGGCCGGCCAGATAACGGTAGGGAACCCCCTTCTGGGTCTCGACGATGACCAGGCTTCGATGAGACCGGCCGATCTTCTTCATGAGGCCTTTCTCGAAGCCCACCCCGATGAGGAAGAGGGCCCGGGCCTCGTTGAGCCTGGCCATCTGCTTCGGTGTCGGCTCGTAGGTGTGGGGCGACTGCCCCTCGCCGACGAGAACCTCGACCCGGACCCGGTCCCCGCCGATGCGCTCGAGAAAATAGGATTGCGGGAGGATGCTGACAAACACGGTGATCCGG
>Ga0067045_1027452_pt1 | contig 128011 bp, 131 predicted proteins | sample TerdegcTABiofilm_FD_59184 | JGI IMG/M metagenome (GOLD analysis project Ga0067045, IMG submission 59184) | Combined Assembly of (Gp0054472, Gp0054536) Wastewater bioreactor microbial communities from Singapore -Terephthalate degrading...
GCGCGCGGGCCGGCACAGAAACACCGGCCCGCGCGCGCCGGCAGCCAGCACCTGCAGGCGCCGCACCTGGGCTGCGCGCACCTGGGGCAGCCAGGCCAGCACGGCGCCGCACGCGCGCGAACGCAGCAATTGCTCCAGCGCCCACAGGCGCTGGGCCGAGGCCTCGGCGTCGATCCAGACCCATTGCCGTTCATCCAGCCCCAGGGCGCGCAAGCCCGGCGCGTGCGGGCGATGCGGCGGCGCGACCAGCACCAACGGCAGCCCGTCCACCGAAAGACGGCGCCACAGAGGCGCCAGCAGGCGCCATTCCAGCGTGCCGGCCTGCGCGCACAGCAGTTCGGTCACGCCCTGGCAGGGCCAGCCGCCACCGGGCAGTTCCGCGTCCAGCGCCGCGAATCCGCTGGCCCGCACGGACAAGCCCGCGGCGCGGCCCAACTGGTCGCCGCGCCAGAGCGTCTGCGCCACGGCCGGGGCCAGCCGGTCGCAGAGGTCGGCCACCGGAGACGGGCGCTCAGAGACAGAAACGGCGGCAGACTCGGGCGTCTCCCGCCGGTAAGAAGGGCATGGCATGGTGCCCAGATGATAGGCCAAATACTGTTTTTATGTACAGTATTTTGTTCGAGATCCCATCCCGTTCAGGGCGCCGGACCCGGCCCCGTCGGGGCTCAGCGGGGCACCAGGAAGGTGGTCTTTTCTTCGAGGTGGATGGCCGGGTCGTTCTGCGACTGCAGGCGGAACAGGATGGGGTGCGAGCCGCTGTCGATGTCGGGCGGCACCTGCACACGCACGGCCAGGGTGCGGACCTCGGTCGGCAACACGCTCACCTGGGGTTCGGATGCGAGGGTGATGCCTTCCAGGCCTTCGACCGTGAGATGCACCTGCTGCTCGGTTTCGGTGGCGTTCATCACCTGCAGGCGGTAGACGTTTTCGATGCGCCCGAATTCGACCATGCGCGCCAGCGCGCCGCGGTCGCGGATCACGTCCACCTTCATCGGCACGCGCAGGTACAGGCTCACCCCCACCGCCACGGCGATCGTGGCCAGCACGGCCGCGTAGACGAGCACCCGCGGGCGCAGCGCGCGGCGGATGATCTGCGCCTTGCTCCAGCCACCGGTCATGGCGTTTTCGGTCGAGTACTTGACCAGCCCGCGCTCGTAGCCGAACTTGTCCATCACCTCGTCGCACACATCGGCACAGGCGCCGCAGCCGATGCACTCGTACTGCAGGCCCTTGCGGATGTCGATGCCGGTCGGGCAGACCTGCACGCACAAAGTGCAGTCCACGCAGGCCCCCAGCCCTTTCTCCTTCGGATCGACCTTCTTGCCGCGCGAACCACGGGGCTCGCCCCGGGCCGTGTCATAGGTGACGATGAGCGTGTCCTTGTCGAACATGGCGCTCTGGAAACGCGCATAGGGACACATGTACTTGCAGACCTGTTCGCGCATGATGCCGGCGAAGCCGTAGGTGGCAAAGCTGTAGAAGAAGATCCAGAAGGTCTGCCACGGGCCCAGGGCCCCGGCAAGCACCTCCATGCCCAGCGCGCGGATGGGCGTGAAATAACCCACGAAGGTGAAACCCGTCCACAGCGCGAACAGAATCCAGGCGCCATGCTTGCCCGCGCGGCGCGCGAACTTGCCCGCCGACAGGGGGGCGTTGTCGAGCCGGATGCGGGCGGCACGGTCGCCCTCGATCTTGCGCTCGATCCACATGAAGATCTCGGTGTAGACCGTCTGCGGGCAGGCGTAACCGCACCACAGGCGCCCGGCCACCGCCGTGAACAGGAACAGCGACAGCGCCGACATCACCAGCAGACCGGTGAGGTAGATGAAGTCCTGCGGGTACAGCACCAGCCCGCCCAGGTAAAAGCGGCGCGACAGCAGGTCGAACAGCACCGCCTGCCGACCGTTCCAGTTGAGCCAGGGCAATCCGTAGAACAGGATCTGGGTCAGCCACACCAGCGCCCAGCGCCAGTTGGCGAACGTACCGCTGACCGCTCGGGGCTGGATTTTCTTGCGCGACTCGTACAGGGAGATCTCGACCTCATCGGGCTCATCGGCCCCGTGGCCGGTCGTGGGCGCGTTGCTCAAGGTATTCATGGGTTCGTGGCGATTTTTATGAGAGACCTTGCCCGGACCGGACAAGACCGTCCTGTCCGGGCATCATGCACTGCCTGTGCGCGGGTGTCACCCCGCGCCGCTGCCGTCTTCACCGATCAGCAGCCGGTTGTCCGCCAGGAAGCGGTGCGGCGGCACCTCCAGGTTGGTTGGCGCGGGCTTGTTCTTGAACACCCGCCCCGCGAAGTCAAAAGTCGAGCCGTGGCACGGGCAGAAAAAGCCGCCCTGCCAGTCGGCCGGCACGCTGGGGTTGGCGGTTCCCGCCGGCAGCGTCACCGGCGAGCACCCCAGGTGCGTGCAGATCCCCACGGCCACGAACACCTCGGGCTGGATCGAACGGGCCGTGTTGGTGGCGTAGGCCGGTTGCTGGTCCTTCTTCGACGCCGGATCGGCCAGATCGGCCGTGCGCTCCAGCGCGGCGAGCATCTCGGGCGTGCGCCGCAAAATCCACACTGGCTTGCCACGCCATTCGACTGTGGCCATCTCACCCGGCGCCAGGCCGCTGATGTCCACCTCCACGCTCGCGCCCTGGGCTTTGGCACGCTCGCTGGGTGCGAGGCTGGACACCAGCGGGACGGCCACGGCGGCGGTGGCCGCCACGCCCATAGCGCCAGTGGTCAGAAGCCAGGTCCGGCGCTCGGCATCGGGCAAAACGGGTGGCAGAGGCAAAGCGGCGTGTGTCATGGCGGTTCTCCTGAAACACCGCTTCTTTTCCAAAAAATATGCCAGTCGGCAACGCTGGAAAATCCTGAGGGAAATCAACGCCCGGTCCAGCCGGTGCGGAAACACGGCTGGCGACCTCCGCCCCAAAACTGCCAAATATGTCAGTTCTGGCAGTCCAGCACTGGCACGATGGCGCCGATGCCGGTCACGCCCACCCGTGCCAGACCCGCCCGGATGCGGGCCTCAAAAGAATCGCGGCGCCCGCCCTTGAAAACGCCGCAGACCACCCTTATGATTAGCACTCGCTGGAGTTGAGTGCTAACACCCGCTCCCAGTCACGAAGAGGCACCGGTCCGCGGTGCCTTCCGTCGGCATAACAACCCTTCTCTATCCTTTCAGGAGATGCAATGAACCTTCGTCCTCTCGGCGATCGCGTGATCGTCAAGCGCATTGACAGCGAAACCAAGACCGCCTCCGGCATCGTCATCCCTGACGCCGCTGCCGAGAAGCCCGATCAAGGCGAAGTGCTGGCAGTCGGACCTGGCAAGACCAACGACAAGGGCGAAACCAAGGCCCTGAGCGTGAAGGTGGGCGACCGTGTGCTGTTCGGCAAGTACAGCGGCCAGACCGTCAAGGTCGATGGCGATGAACTGCTGGTCATGAAGGAAGACGACCTGTTCGCCGTCGTCGAGAAGTAAACCTTCCCTCATCCATCCCCATTTACTGAATCCGGAGAAATCAACATGGCAGCAAAAGACGTCGTTTTCGGCGGTGAAGCCCGCGCCCGCATGGTCGAAGGCGTGAACATCCTGGCCAACGCGGTCAAGACCACCCTGGGTCCCAAGGGCCGCAACGTGGTGCTGGAGCGCTCCTTCGGCGCCCCCACCGTGACCAAGGACGGTGTGTCCGTGGCCAAGGAAATCGAACTCAAGGACAAGCTCCAGAACATGGGCGCCCAGATGGTCAAGGAAGTCGCTTCCAAGACCTCTGACAACGCCGGTGACGGCACCACCACCGCCACCGTGCTGGCCCAGGCCATCGTGCGCGAAGGCATGAAGTACGTGGCCGCCGGCATGAACCCGATGGATCTGAAGCGCGGTATCGACCGGGCTGTCGAATCCCTGATCGCCGAGCTGAAGAAGGCCTCCAAGCCCACCACCACCTCCAAGGAAATCGCGCAAGTCGGCTCCATCTCCGCCAACAGCGATGCCTCCATCGGCGAAATCATCGCCAACGCGATGGACAAGGTCGGCAAGGAAGGCGTGATCACCGTCGAAGACGGCAAGAGCCTGAGCAACGAGCTGGATGTCGTGGAAGGCATGCAGTTCGACCGCGGTTACCTGTCGCCCTACTTCATCAACAACCCCGAAAAGCAGGCCGCCCTGCTGGACAACCCCTTCGTCCTGCTGTTCGACAAGAAGATCAGCAACATCCGTGACCTGCTGCCCACGCTGGAAGCCGTGGCCAAGGCCGGCCGTCCGCTGCTGATCATTGCCGAAGACGTCGAAGGCGAAGCCCTGGCGACCCTGGTGGTCAACACCATCCGCGGCATCCTGAAGGTTGTCGCCGTCAAGGCCCCTGGCTTTGGCGACCGCCGCAAGGCCATGCTGGAAGACATCGCCATCCTGACGGGCGGCAAGGTCATCGCCGAAGAAGTCGGCCTGACCCTGGAAAAGGTGACCCTGGCCGACCTGGGCCAGGCCAAGCGCATCGAAGTGGGCAAGGAAAACACCACCATCATCGACGGCAACGGCGCTGCCGCTGACATCGAAGCCCGCGTCAAGCAAATCCGCATCCAGATCGAAGAAGCCACCAGCGACTACGACCGCGAAAAGCTGCAAGAGCGCGTGGCCAAGCTGGCCGGCGGTGTGGCCGTCATCAAGGTCGGCGCCGCCACCGAAGTCGAGATGAAGGAAAAGAAGGCCCGCGTGGAAGACGCCCTGCACGCCACCCGCGCTGCGGTGGAAGAAGGCATCGTGGCCGGTGGTGGCGTGGCCCTGCTGCGCGCCAAGCAATCCGCTGGCGCCATCAAGGGTGACAACCCCGACCAGGACGCCGGCATCAAGCTGGTCCTGAAGGCCATCGAAGCTCCCCTGCGCGAAATCGTGGGCAACGCCGGTGGCGAACCCTCGGTCGTGATCAACAAGGTGCTGGAAGGCAAGGGCAATTTCGGTTTCAACGCCGCCAACGACACCTATGGCGACATGATCGAAATGGGTATCCTGGACCCGACCAAGGTGACCCGCACCGCCCTGCTGAACGCCGCTTCCGTGGCTTCGCTGATGCTGACGACCGAGTGCATGGTCGCCGAAGCACCGAAGGACGACTCCCCGGCACCGGCCATGCCCGACATGGGTGGCATGGGCGGCATGGGCATGTAATTGCCCGACTGCACATCGGGGCGCCCCGCCCCGATGCCTGCCTCGAAACCCCGCGATATCCTCGCGGGGTTTCTTTTTGGGGATCCCCCCAGAACCCGCCCGCAGAAGCCATGAAACCCGTCGCCCTTCAACCCCCGGCCGCCGATTCGCCCGTCGCCTGGGACGCGCAGGGCGCCCCGGTCAGCGTCCGCTTCGGGGACCGCTACCGCAATGAAGGCATCGACGGCCTGGGGGGACTGGCGCAGGCCCGCTACGTGTTCCTGGCCGGCTGCGGCTTGTGCGCGGCAGATGGCGCCCCGCAGGCGGGCATGGCCTGGTGCGGCGCCGCACAGTGGCGCGTGCTCGAAAACGGCTTCGGCCTGGGCCTGAACTTCCTCGCCACCTGGCAGCTCTGGCAACGCGATCCGCAACGGCCCGCGACGCTGATTTACGACGCCACCGAAGCCTTTGTGCCCACGGCCGACGATCTGCGTCGCGCAGCCCGCCCTTTTCCCGACCTGCACGCGCTGGCGGAGGCACTGGCGACCGGCTGGACCCGCTTGCGCCAGCGGGGTGAGCTGCGACTCGATGCCGGTGGCGCGGTTCGCCTGCGGCTGCGCGAAGGCGACGCCCTGCCCGCGCTGCAGGCCATGGAGCCTGGCGTGAACTCGGTGTTTCTCGACGGCTTCGACCCTCCGCTCAACCCCGCCATGTGGTCACCCGCTTTGATGCAGTCGGTGGGCCGGCTGGCCCGGCCGGGTGCGGCGCTGGCCACCTGGTGCGTGGCCGGTTCGGTGCGGCGGGCCCTCACGGCGGCCGGCTTCTCCGTGGTCAAGCGCGACGGGCTGCCCCCGAAGCGCCACTGTCTGGTGGCGCGCAAGCAGCCTGCGGCGCCAACGCGGTGAACGGCGGACTCAGGCCGCCTTCATCAGGGCTTCGAGCTTGAAGGTGTCGGCGGCAAAGGCGCGAATGCCTTCGGCCAGTTTTTCGGTCGCCATCGCGTCCTCGTTGAGCGCGTAGCGGAAGCCGGCTTCGTCGTAGGTCACGAACGGCGTGTCCAGCGACCGCGCCGCCTCGGCGTCGAGGGCCGGCGACAACGGGGCCTCCGTGGCCGCCAGTTGGGCCAGCAGGTCCGGACTGATGGTCAGCAGGTCGCACCCAGCCAGCGCGGTGATCTGGCCCACGTTGCGGAAGCTCGCGCCCATGACCTCGGTGGCGATGCCGTGCTTCTTGTAGAAATTGAAGATGTTGCGCACCGACTGCACGCCGGGATCGTTGGCACCCGCCATGGCGGCCTCGTCCCAGGCAGCGCCAGCCTGCTTCTTGTACCAGTCGTAGATGCGGCCGACGAAGGGCGAGATCAGCTGCACCTTGGCCTGTCCGCAGGCCACCGCCTGGCAGAAGCTGAACAGCAGCGTGAGGTTGGTGTGGATGCCGTCGCGCTCCAGCCGCGCCGCCGCCTGGATGCCTTCCCAGGTCGAGGCGATCTTGATCAGGATGCGGTCCACGTGCACGCCCTCGCCCTGGTACAGGTCGATGATGCGGCGCGCGCGCGAGACCGTGGCCTCGGTGTCGAAACTCAGGCGCGCGTCCACTTCGGTCGAGACGCGCCCGGGAATGTGCTGCAGGATCTCGATGCCAAAACGCACCAGCAGGCGGTTCATGGTCTCGTCCAGCCCCTGCGACCCGTAACGGGCCACGGTTTCCTGCAGCAGGTGCGCGTATTCGGGCTTTTGCACCGCCTTGAGCACCAGCGACGGGTTGGTCGTCGCGTCGCGCGGGGCGTAGGCCGCGATCTGACGGAAGTCGCCCGTGTCGGCGACCACGGTGGTGAACTGTTTGAGGGCATCGAGCTGGTTCATGCGGTCATTATCGGGTGTAATTCGGTTTCACCATTTCATGTAACTCTCCGCCTTTGTCGCCGCCATGCTGGATCGCATCAAAGCCTCGCTGCCCTCCCTGGCCCCCGCCGAACAGCGCGTGGGCAAGCTCGTTCTGGCCGATCCGCGCAGCTTTGCCAGCCTGCCGGTGGCCGAGCTGGCCGATCGCGCCCATGTGAGCAAACCCACCGTGGTGCGCTTTTGCCGCAGCATGGGCTATGACGGCCTGTCGGACTTCAAGCTCAAACTGGCAGGCAATGTCAGCGAAGGCGTGCCCTTCATCCACCGCAGCGTGGACGTGGACGACAAGGTCAGCGACGTGATGGTCAAGGTGATCGACAACACCGTGGCCGCCTTCCTGAAGTACCGCAACGACGCGTCCACGCACGCCATCGAAAAAGCGGTCGATGCCCTGATGGACACCTACCGCAAGCGCGGCCGCATCGAATTCTTCGGCGCCGGCAACTCGGGCATCGTGGCCCAGGACGCCCAGCACAAATTCTTCCGCCTGGGCATCAACGCCATCGCCTACAGCGACGGCCACATGCAGGTGATGAGCGCCTCGCTGCTGGGCCCGGGCGACTGCGTGGTGATCATCTCCAACTCGGGCCGCACGCGCGACCTGATGGATGCGGCCGACATCGCGCGCAAGCACGGCGCCACCGTCATCACGGTCACCGCCAGCGGCTCGCCGCTGGCCGCCGCCGGCCACATCCACCTCGCGGCCGACCACCCCGAGGGCTACGACCGCTACAGCCCCATGACCTCGCGCCTGATGCACCTGATGATCATCGACGTGATGGCCACCTGCCTGGCGCTGCGCATCGGGGGTACCAAGCTGCAGCCGCTGCTCAAGGAAATGAAGAACAACCTGAGGAGTAAAAGGTACGCATAAGCGTGCGCGTTGCGCACAGCTTATGCGGACCCCTGCGCCGCTTCGCGTCTTCCCCCAGAGGGGGACGATGCATGTGGCCCGGCAGAGCCGGTTCCACGGCATCTCTTGACTGGGAGCCCGCGCGCCGCCCACACCAGAGGACGACGGGCGCTCCCCGCAGCGAAATAAAGGAGGAGGCCCGCGCAGCGGGCCGGGGGACATTCGCGGAGGGGAGTGCCCGTCGTCCGCGCCAACGCCCACCCGGCTGAGCGCTGGAAGCCCCGTCAGATCCGGCCTTCCTCGACCGCGTGACACGCGATGCGCACACCGCCGATGGTCTGCAACGAAGGACGCTCCACGCGGCAGCGCTCGTTCACATGCGGGCAACGCGGGTTGAACGCGCAGCCGGGTGGCGGATTCAGCGGGTTGGGTACCTCGCCCTGCACCGGCGTGCGCGCCTGACCGGTGTCGTGCATCTTCGGGATCGCGTCCAGCAGCATGCGCGTGTAGGGGTGGCGTGGCTGGCTGAACAGGGTCTGCTTGTCGGCCAGCTCGACCAGGCGCCCCAGATACATCACGCCCACCTGATCGCTCACATGCCGCACCACCGCGAGGTTGTGGCTGATGAACAGGTAGGTCAGCCCCTGCTGGCGCTGCAGGTCTTTCATGATGTTGAGCACCTGCGCCTGCACCGACACGTCCAGCGCCGAAGTCGGCTCGTCGCAGACCAGGAACTCCGGCTGCGTGGCCAGTGCGCGTGCGATGGAGATGCGCTGGCGTTGCCCGCCCGAAAACTGGTGCGGGTACTTCGCCCGGTCCTGCGCCGACAGGCCGACGGAATGCAGCAATTCCTCGACCCGCTGACGCAGCGCCACGGCATCGCTGAGCACCCCGTGTTCGCGCAACGGCTCGGCAATGATGTCTTCCACCCGCCAGCGGGGGTTGAGGCTGGCATAGGGGTCCTGGAAAATCATCTGGATGCGCTTGCGCAACTGGCGCCCCTGCGGCGTCTTGAAGGCCGCGTGTGCGTCCTGCCCGTCGAAAATGAAGCCGCCCCGCGTGGGTTCGTACAGGCCCACAAGCAGGCGCGCCACGGTGCTTTTGCCGCAGCCCGACTCGCCCACCAGCGCCAGTGTCTGGCCTTTGGGAATGTCGAAGCTTACCCCGTCGACCGCCCGCAGCCACTGGCGCGGCTGGCGTTCGAGCACACGGTTGAGCCAGGGCGCCGACACATCGAAGGTCTTGGCCAGGTCGGTTGCCTGCACCAGCGGTGTCGAGGTGCTCATGCGGCCTCTCCCACCGCCTGCACGCTGGCCGCGTCGTGCAGCCAGCAGGCCGCGCGCGTGGCGCCCGCGGCCATCAGCTCGGGGCGCTGCGCGTGGCAGCGATCGAAGCGGCGATCGCAGCGTGGGTTGTAGGCACAACCGGGCGGAATGGCATTGAGGCGCGGCATCGCGCCATCGATCTGGTGCAGGCGTTCGCGGTCGGCCTCCATGTCGGGAATGCAGGCCATCAGGCCCTTGGTGTACGGGTGGGCCGGCTGGTTGATCACCTGGTGCACCGGGCCGATTTCCGCGATCCGGCCGGCGTACATCACCGCCACGCGGTCGCAGGTTTCGGCGATCACGCCCATGTCGTGCGTGATCAGCATGACGGCCGCACCCCGCTCCTTGCAGACGGTTTTGAGCAAGGTGATGATCTGCGCCTGGATCGACACATCCAGCGCGGTGGTGGGCTCGTCGGCCACGATCAGGCGCGGCTCGGCCGCCAGCGCCAGGGCAATCACCACACGCTGGCGCATGCCGCCCGAGAACTGGTGCGGAAAGTGGTCGATGCGCTGTTCGGCCGCTGGAATGCCGGTGTCGCGGAGCAACTGGATGGCGCGCTGGCGCGCCTCGGCCGGGCTCACGGGCAGGTGGGTGGTGATGGTTTCGATGAGCTGCCGCCCCACCGAATACAAGGGGTTGAGCGAGGTCAGCGGGTCTTGGAAGATGGCACCGATCTGGCGCCCCCGAATCTTGCGCATGGGCTCGGGCGGCAGGTTGTCGATGCGCCGCCCCTCCAGCAGGATCTGGCCCGAGGCCACGCGACCGGGGGGCTCCAGCAAACCGATGATGGCCGCCCCGGTGAGCGACTTGCCGGCGCCGGACTCGCCCACCACGCCCAGGATCTCACCGGGCGCGATGTCGAAAGAGATGTCGTCCAGCGCGCGCAGCGTGCCGCGCCGGTGCGGAAACTCGACGACAAGGTTCTTGACTTGCAGCAGGCTCATCGGGTCAGCGGAGTTTGGGATTCAGGGCGTCGCGCAGCCAGTCGCCCAGCAGGTTCACGGACAGCGCGATCAGCACCAGCATCACCCCGGGGAAGATGGTGATCCACCATTCGCCGGAGAACAGGTAGTCGTTGCCGATGCGGATCAGCGTGCCCAGCGAGGGTGAAGTCGGCGGCGCCCCCACACCCAGGAACGACAGCGTGGCCTCGGTGATGATGGCGGTGGCCACCTGGATGGTGGCCAGCACCAGCACCGGCCCCAGCACATTGGGCAGCACGTGGCGCCGCATGATGCGCAGCGGCGCCACGCCGGTCACGCGCGCGGCCTGCACATATTCCTTGCTGCGCTCGACCAGCGTCGAGCCGCGCACCGTGCGCGCGTACTGCACCCAGCCCGTGAGCGTGATGGACAGGATCAGCACCCCGAAGGCCAGCGTGTCGTGCGCATGGGGAAACAGCGCCCGCCCCACGCCGGCGATCAGCAAGGCCACCAGGATCGCGGGAAAGGACAGCATCACGTCGCACAGACGCATGAGGAAGCTGTCGACCCAGCCCCCCAGAAAACCGGCCAGCAACCCGAAGGACACCCCGATCACCACGGACAGGACCACCGACGCCAGCCCCACCGCCAACGAAATGCGTGCGCCATACATCAGCGCCGAGAGGATGTCGCGGCCCTGATCGTCGGTGCCGAACGGAAACGACCAGGTGCCGCCCTCGCTCCATGCCGGCGGCAGACGAGCATTGGACAGCTCCAGCGTGGCCAGGTCAAAAGGGTTGTGCGGCGCCAGCCATGGCGCGAACACGGCGCCCAGCGCGCAGACCAGAGCGATCAGCGCCGCGAACACGGCGGTCGGGGAAGAGCGGAAGCTGTGGCCGACATCGCTGTCGAGCCAACGGCGCAGGGTGTTGATCACAGGCTTCGTGGGTGGAAAAAATCGCGGACAAAACGGAGGGCCTGCCTACCGGCAGCCCTCGGTCATTTCACCGACATGAAACGGAAGGGCATGAAGTTGTCGGCCAGTTGCACCAGTTGCACGTTGCTGGCCACACCCCAGGCCAGTGCCTGCTGGTGCAGGGGCAGATGCCCGATGTCGTTGGCGTGCAGCTTGAAGACCTCCTGGATCATGGCGTCGCGCCGAGCCTTGTCGGTTTCGGACTGGATCTTCAGGGTCAGCTCGTCCACCTTCGGGTTGCAATAGGCGCCCAGGTTGAACTGGCCGCTGCCCTTGTCATCCACGCAGCGCATCAGCGCATTCAGGGGGTTGTGTGCGTCGTAAGTGCCCGGCGTCCAGCCCAGCATGTAGAAGCTGGTGTCGCGCCGCAGGATCTTGGGAAAGTAGGTGCCCTTGGTCTCGGCCTGCAAATGGATCTTCACCCCAACCCGCGCCAGATTGGCGGCCACCGCCTGGCAGATCGCCGCATCGTTGACGTACCGGTCGTTGGGGCAGTTCATCGTGACCTCGAAGCCATCCTTGTAGCCGGCATCGGCCAGCAACTTGCGCGCGGCGTCGGGGTCGTATGGAAGGCGCTTGTCGAGTGCGGCGTCGTAGCCGTTGATGCCCGGCCCCACCATCAGGGCCGTCGGGCGCGAGGCGCCACGCATGACGGTGCGCTGGATGCCCTGGATATCGATGGCCTGGTAGAAGGCCTGGCGCACGCGGCGGTCCTTGAACGGGTTCTTGCCTTTCACGCTCGAATACAGCAGCTCGTCGCGCTTCTGGTCCATGCCCAGAAAGATGGTCCGCAGCTCCGGCCCCTGCATCACCCTGGACTTGCCGCTGGCATTGATGCGCGCCACATCTTGCAGTGGCACGGGCTCGATCACGTCCACCTGACCGGACAGCAGCGCCGCCACACGGGTGGCGTCGCTGCCGATGGGGGTGTACTCCACGTTGACCACATTGCCTTCGATGCGCCCCCAATAGCTGCCGTTGCGCACGAAGCTGGTCTTGACGTTGGGCTGCCGCTCACGCAGCCGAAACGGGCCCGTGCCATTGGCGCGGAACGACGCCGCGTTCTCGATGCCCTTGCGCCGATCCACCGGCCGCGTCGCCTGGTTGTCCTCAGACCAGGTCTTGCTCATGATGTACAGGAGCGAAAGCACGTCGGGCAGGATGGGAAATGGGGCCTTGGTTTCGACCTCGACCACGTGATCACCGACCTTGCGCACCGCCTGGATGTCGTTGGTGTAGCTGCGCATGTCCGAGCCATCGCCCGCCGCGCGGGCAAAGCTGAACAGCACGTCGTCGGCCGTGAAGGGCTTGCCGTCGTGGAATTTCACGCCTTTGCGCAACTCGAAGCGCCAGATGGTGGGTGAGGTCTGCTTCCAGGCCATGGCCAGCAGGGGCACCAGTTGCAGGTTGGCGTCGCGCCCCACCAGCCCCTCGTAGACGTTGCCCGTCACGCTCAGTTGCAGCGACTCGTTGAGCGAATGCGGGTCCATGGACAGCGCATCGCCCTGGTTGCCGATACGCACGGTCTGGGCCTGTGCGGTTGCCACGCCCATGGCCAGCACCAGGCCGGCCACCAAGGTCAGAGAGAACTTCATCGATCGCTCCTTTCGAAAAGCCATGATCTGCCCTCAGGCGGCCTCCGGCAGCGGCAGGCCTTGCTCGACCAGACCGGCGTGCAAGGCAGCACCCAGCGGCAGCACCTCGTCGTTGAAATCGTAGCGGCTGTTGTGCAGAAAGCACCCACCCTCACCGCCCTGACCCAGGCGCAGATACGCGCCGGGCTTGACCTGCAGCATGAAGGCAAAGTCCTCCGCGCCCATGCTGGGGTCCATCTGCCGGTCCACGTGGTCGTGACCCACCAGCTTCTGCGCCACCTCGGTGGCGAAGCGGGCTTCCGCACGCGTGTTGATGGTGGCAGGGTAGATGCGTTCGTAGCTCAGGTGGGCGGTCGCCCCCAGACCCAGCGCCACCCCGGAGCACACTTCGTGCAGCCGCTTTTCAACCATGGCCTGCACCTCGGCGCTGAAGGTGCGCACGGTCCCCACCAGCCGCGCCGTGCCCGGAATCACACTGAAAGCGCCCGGATCGCCTGCCTGCATGGCGCACAAGCTGATCACGGCGCTGTCGATGGCCCGCACATTGCGGGACACGATGCTCTGCACCGCCGTGATGATGTGGGCCGCCACGAGCACCGGGTCCACCGTCGCATACGGGTGCGCGCCGTGCCCGCCCTTGCCGGTGATGTCGATGGTGATGCGGTCGGCCGAGGCCATCATCGGCCCCGGGTTGATCCCCACCGTGCCCGGTCGCATTTGCGGCCAGTTGTGCATGGCATAAATCGACTGCACCGGAAAGCGCTCGAACAGCCCGTCTTCAATCATCGCCTTGGCACCAGCGAAGCCCTCCTCCCCCGGCTGGAAGATCAGCACCGCCGTGCCATCGAAGTGGCGGGTTTCGGCCAGATAGCGGGCGGCGCCGATCAGCATCGCCACATGCCCGTCATGGCCACAGCCGTGCATCAGGCCGGCCCGTGTGGAACGCCAGGCGAAATCGTTTTGTTCGCTCATGGGCAAGGCGTCCATGTCGGCACGGAGCCCGAGCATCCGCCCGCTGCTGCGCTGGCGGCCATGAATCACCGCCACCACACCGGTCTTGCCCAGACCGGTGTGCACTTCATCAACACCACACACCTTGAGCGACTCCACCACCCGCGCAGCGGTGAAATGCTCTTCGAAGCCCAGCTCGGGGTGGGCATGCAACTCCCGCCGCAGCGCCGTCAGCGCCGGATGAAACTCGGTGATGTGCGCAAAGGCACGCCCGTGGGCTTTGTAGCGGGGCATCAGCATCGCCACCATGCTGGGCACACCGGCCGCAGATCAGGCCGCTTGGTCATCTCAATGCCCTCCACCCTTCTCGACACGCAACCGGGGATCGACCACGAAATACAGCAGATCGACGATGAGGTTGATCACCACGAAGATCAGCGCAATCAGGCACAGATAGGCCGCCATCACCGGGATGTCGGCAAAGGTCACGGCCTGAATGAACAGCAGCCCCATGCCCGGCCACTGGAACACCGTCTCGGTGATGATGGCAAAAGCGATCAGCCCCCCCAGTTGCAAGCCCGTGATGGTCATCACCGGCACCAGCGTGTTCTTGAGCGCGTGCCCGAAATGCACGGCCCGGTTGGTCAGCCCGCGGGCGCGGGCGAACTTGATGTAGTCGGTGCGCAGCACCTCCAGCATCTCGGCCCGCACCAGCCGCATGATCAGCGTGAGCTGGAAGATCGCCAGCGTGATCGCCGGCAAAGTGATGTGGTGCCAGCCTTTGGCTGTGAGCAGCCCCGTGCTCCACCAGCCCAGGTTTGCCACCTCACCGCGGCCGAAGCTCGGAAACCAGCCCAGCTGCACGGCAAACACCAGGATCAACAAGATGCCGATCAGAAAGGTCGGTAAGGAAACGCCCAGCAGCGAAATCGTCATGAACACCTGGCTGATGAAGGTGCCACGCTTGAGCGCTGCGTAAACCCCCATCGGAATGCCCACCACCAGCGCAAGCAGTGCCGCGACCAGGGCCAGTTCGAGGGTGGCCGGAAAGCGCTCGGCAATCAGGCGCGACACCTTGGCCCCCTGACGCAGGCTCAGGCCGAACTCGCCTTGCGCCGCATTGACCAGGAAATGCCAGAACTGCACGAAAAAGGGCTGGTCAAGACCCAGCGCCGACCGCAGTTCACGGACCTGTTCGGGCGTGGCGTCCTGCCCCAGCAGGAACACCACCGGGTCGCCCACGTACTGAAACAGCATGAAGGCGATGAAGGCCACACTGACCATGACGATCACGGCCTGGACCCATCGGCGGAGAATGAATGCAAGCATCGGTCACCCAAACGGAATGGGGGCGACCGACGCTTTCGGAGGCCCCCATGGTGGCATTGGCGAAATCAGTTGACCTTGATCAGCCGCCAGTCGAGCCGGTTGTCCGCGCGGTGCACGACGTCAATGTTCTTCTTCATCGCCCACGGAATCACCTGGTTGTGCAAGGGGATGTGCGCCACATCGTCGTTCTGCAGCTGCAGCGCCTTGGTCAGCAGTTCCGTGCGCAGTTTCAGGTCGGTTTCCTTCTTGGTACGCTCCACGAGCGCATCCATCTGCGGGTTGCTGTAACGGCCCACGTTGTAGTTACCGTCGCCGCCCGCACCCACCGAGCGCACCAGCGACTGCAGGCTGTAGAGCGCATCGAAGGTGGGAACGCCCCAGCCCAGCATGTAGATGCTCGCCTCATACCGCTGGATCATGGGGAAATAGGTCACCAGCGGCAGCGTGCGAAGCTTGGCTTTCACGCCGATCTTGGCCCACATCGCGGCCACCGCCTGGCAAATGGCTTCGTCGTTGATGTAGCGGTTGTTCGGGCAGGCGAAGTCGACCTCGAACCCGTCCTTGTAACCTGCATCGGCCAGCAGTTTCTGCGCAGCCGCGACGTCGTACGGATAGCGCTTGTGCACGCCTTCGGTCCAGCCGTTGACCTGCGGCGCCACCAGGGCCCCTGTGGCCTGCCCCAAGCCTCGCAAGGTCACCCGCGTGATGGTGTTGATGTCGATGGCCTGGTACAGCGCCTTGCGCACGCGCTGGTCTTTCAGGGGGTTTTTGCCCTTGATGTTGCTGCCCGGAAGTTCGTCGCGGAATTGGTCCATACCGAAGAAGATGGTGCGGTTTTCAATGCCGTCGATCACCTTCAGCTTGCTGTCCTGGCGCACACGCGGCAGGTCTTGCGGGCTCGGATCCAAAACGAAGTCCACTTCCCCCGACAGCAACGCCGCCATCCGCGTCGCCACGGCTTTGACCGGGGTGTACACCACTTCGGTCACATTGGTGTCGGCCTTGCCCCACCAGCTCGGGTTTCGGGTCAGCACCAGCTTCTGGTCGGGCTGCCATTCCTTGAGCACAAAGGGTCCCGTGCCATTGGCGTTGCGGTGGGCAAAATTCTCGTCCTGGGTCTTGATGTCCTTGGGCTCGACCGAGCGGTTCTTTTCGGCCCAAGCCTTGTTCATCATGCGCAATTCGGTCAACTGGTTCAGCAGCACCGGATTGGGGTCTTTGGTGAAGATGTCGATGGTGTGCGCATCCACCTTCACCACCCGGTCGATGCCCTGGGCATAGACACCGAAGTTCGACGTCTTGGCCATCGCCCGCTGGATCGAGAACACCGCGTCATCCGCCGTGAAATCGGCGCCATCATGAAACTTGACCCCCTTGCGCAGCGTCAGGCGCAACTGCGTCGGCGTGAGCTGCTTCCAGGCCGTGGCAAGCACAGGCTCCGGCTTGAAGGTCCGGCTGTTGTAGTAGACGAGCGACTCATAGACCGACGCATGCACCCCGTTGGCCAAGGCGTTGTTCTGGGAATGGATATCCCAGGTCGGAATGTCACTGGCACTGGTCCACTTGAAGGTCTTGGCATGCGCCACTCCGGACACCAGCGCCAAAGCGCCCACCCAAACAATCAGACGAAGTTTCATTGTTGGCACCTGAATCAAGTCGTGGTCAAAGCAATATGCAACATCCGTTCCCACTCTCCGTAGGGGAGTAACCCGAACCTTGATCACCCCAAACGCACAGCGCCTCACGGACACACCATCCGCCGCAAACGGACGCTCAAGGCAAAGGGGACTCCAACCGAAGCGCCCCGTACCACGCCGTCAGCTGGCTGCGGGTGTTGTCGGTGTCGGTCATCAAAGCCACGGCCAACAACGGACCAGGCTCCTCGCCAAATACCCGGATGAAGTCCGCCCGCACATCGCGCCGGTAATCCACCCATTGCCCCACCCGCGCGTCTCCGGTCTCGACCACCAGCTTGCGCACACGGTCCGATCGGGGATTCACCACCACCGTATCCACCGCGTCATGCGGGCTCCACACATACATCAAGGTTGCATACGGCAGCGGCTCGCCTGTCAGCAGGCGGCTCATCTCGGAAAGACGGTGTTGCCGCGCAGACCACCGCGACTTGTCACCATCGAACGCCAAAAGAATGCGCACCGGCGCATCTTCCCGGTCTGCCTCGGAAAGCCGCGCATCCAGCGGCAAGCCATCGACACGCCAGGAAAACTTCATCGCTCCCAGATGCTGAAGCGGGACATTAAAACGCTGACGCAGGATGCTCACCGATGCTTGCGCCTGAACCTGAAGCGCAGGGCGCCCATCGACCTCTGCGACTTCGAATGGCACAAACGTCTTGCCTGGCAGCACAAAGGGCTCCCAGGGCACCGAGGCCGGCGTCTGCAACAGGCGCTGTGCAAGCGCCTTCGAAGCCTCGCCCCTTGAAACGGCCTGACCGGTTCCCACCGGTTGTGCCCCATCCTCGACAGCCAAGCTACCGCATCCTGCCAGCAAGGCCATCCACAACGCCCATGCCCATCCACGCATTCACGCCCCCTCTTTTTGATCGACCGGCCACGCAAACAACGCGACGGATATCACAGTGTATCGATTTGTATGCCCAGACTACCCCAAATGGGGGATGCGCGCCGCCCAACCAGCCCCGCAAGATTGGTGCAACGGTCACGCTGTCACACACCGTTTATGGGAATCCCCCCAGGCATCTTCAACACAAGGAGGAAATCATGCTCAAACGCATCCTATCAACCCTGACGCTGGCCGTCTCACTCAACGCACTCGCTGCCGTTGATGTCAACGACGCAGCCCTTGCCGATCTGGACAGCATCAAAGGCATCGGCCCCAGCACCTCGGCCAAAATTGTCGAACAGCGGAAAAGCGCCAAGTTCAAGGACTGGGCCGACTTCATCCAGCGGGTCCCGGGGATCGGAACCAAACGGGCCACCAAGCTGTCGGACGAAGGCCTGACCGTGAATGGACAAGCCTTCAAGGGCACGGAAGCCGCAAGCACTGCCAAGGTGTCTACCAACAAGCCGAGCGAGAAAACAACCAAACCCTGAAAACTTACAGCGGCAAAAGAAAACCCCCGAGGACCAAAGCCCTCGGGGGTTTTTTTGATATCAGACAGCGGCCAAATGGCCGCAGCCGTCATCAGAAGGTGTGCTTCAGGCCCAGGGCAAAGCGGTTGCCGTCGCCAGCATCCTTGTTGTCCTTGTTGAAACCGGTGTAGACGCTGGTGCGCTTGGACAGCGCGTAGTGAGCAGCCACGCCCACGGTGCCCGGCTTCAGGTCGGTGCCGTCGAGCTTGGACTGGGTATAGCCTGCGGACAGGGTCAGAGCGGCAGACAGGGGAACATCCACGCCCAGGGTGTAGTCCTTGCTCAGGTCCTTGACCTGACCATAAGAGGCCAGCAGCTTGGCGGCGCCCAGGTCGTAGGAACCTTGCAGGCGGGACAGCTTGAGGTCGCCCAGATCGGACTTCTGTTGTTCGTAGGCGAAGCCGACGAACACCGGACCCCCTTCGTACTTGACGTGGAAGGCGTTCACGCGGGCGTTGTCATCACCTTCCTTGAAGGTGGTGCTCACGGCACCGCTCACGCCACCGAAGCTGGGGGTCGCGTAGTAGACGCCCTTGTTGGGGTTACCAGCTTCCAGAGCGTAGCTCAGAGCGAAGTTGTTGGTCGTCAGGTAGGCCGAGTCGAACAGGGGGCTGGTCGCACCGACGATGTCGTCGTAGGCGTTCCAGGTCTTGCCCAGCTTGATTTCACCGAAACCACCGCTCAGGCCCACCCAGGCTTGGCGGTTGAAACCGCTGGCAGCGCCCGAGGTCAGGTCCACGCCCTGTTCGAAGGTGAAGTTGGCCTTCAGACCGCCACCCAGATCTTCAGAGCCCTTCAGGCCCCAACGGCTGGTGTTCACACCGCCCGAAGCCATCGTGGCGCTTTCGCCCTTTTCCTTGACCACGGCCAGGTCAGCGATACCGTAGAGGGTGACGGAAGACTGGGCCATGGCGGCGCCGGAGGCAGCCAGCACAGCCAGAGCAATCAGAGACTTTTTCATGACAAGTTCCTTCAAGTTGATTTTCAGATCCGGGGGTACGAATCCGATGAGATTGAACTCACTGGGTGATCGTACTGGCTGCAGCGTCTTTCCCAAGGGTTTTCCCTGTAAATCACCACAACAGTTCGCAGAGTGTTGCCTTGATGAGACAACACACGGAACGCACCAAATTTGTGCATTTCATCGGGGAGATGGCGCTCTGCCCCATCCCGCTCTTGCGAACATGGCGCACAAAAAAACCCCGCAGCCTGGGCTGCGGGGTTTGAGCCGACTTCACAAGCCAGGTCATACCTGGCCTGGAGAATCAGAAGTTGTGGTCCAGACCAATGGCCAGCAGGCTCTTCTTGGGAGCATCGCTGTTGTTGCTCACGTGGAAGTAAGCAGCGGTGCGCTTGGACAGGGCATAGCGCGAACCGACTTCGATCGTGTCTTGATCGTTGTCGTTGTTCTTGGCGAACTGGATGTAGGGCGAGAAGGCACCGAAGGTGGAACCCAGGTGGATCCAGGCACCCTTGCCGGTGTTGTCGCCAGCCTTGTCCACATAGCCAGCAGCCACCATGAAGGAACCGAAGTCGTAGCTACCGTTCAGAGCCACGTTGTTGCCATCGGTGTTCTTGGTCTTGCTGGTGTACAGAGCAGCCTTGACCGGGCCATTGCCGTAGGTGACGGCGAATTCGGTCAGCGCGTTTTCAGCGTTACCCTTCAGTTGCGTGGCGATGTGAGCCTGCACGCCACCGAAGTTCGGGGAGATGTAGCGGATCTGTGCATCGGTACGCGAGCCCACGCCATTGAAACCCAGGCCCGAACGAATCTGAGCGCTGGTGTAGGTGGAAGGCATGTAACCGATGGAGGTGTTGAAGCCCACGGTGTACTGGCGACCCAGGCGCAGTTCACCGAAGCCGCCGCTCAGGCCAGCCCATGCCGAACGCTGGAACATGACAGCATCGGATTCACCGGTAGCGGGATTCAGGCCGGATTCGAAGACGAAGTTGGCCTTCAGACCACCACCCAGGTCTTCGGTGCCGCGCAGACCGAAACGGCTGTCCGAACCGTCAGCACCGCCACGCATCGTGGTGCTGGTGCCAGATTCCTTGCGCAGACCCACGTTGGCCTTGCCGTACAGGGTCACGGTGGACTGGGCGATGGCAGCGGTAGAAGCCAGGGCAGCCAGGGCGATCAGGGTTTTTTTCATTGAGGAAATCTCCAAGGTTAAGAAAGGGCCAAGATCTGTGGTCCGGACCAACCTCCGTTGTGGGAAGTTCTGTGCATTGCACCAGAACATTCACCACCATGCAAAGAATTCGAGAAAGCGATTCCCTCGCCTGTAGCGATCCAACAACAAAAGCAACCAGAACTCCGTAAGCGCTTGAAAAGACTAGGGTTTTCACCAATCTGACGATAGATATTTATTAGGGTTATTACTTAATATCAAGGTAATAACTTCATTCCTTTTTCATCCATGAACAATTCGCCCATGACCATCGAAGTCCCCCCTCGGCAATCAATTTCCGATGCACTGTGCACCGCAGCGGATCAGGCCTTGCGCACCTTGTTTGTGCAACCCAGAAGCACGGAGCCCTCCCCGGCCACCGCCGAAGAGCATCGCCAGTCACTGAGCCCTGAAGACCGCCACCTCTCCGGTGCGCTGATGCGCGTCAATCATGTGGGAGAGGTCTGCGCACAAGCGCTTTACACCGCGCAAGCCCTCGCGGCACGTACCGGCCGGCACCCCAATGAGGCCTTGGCCCGGCAACTGGAAGCCGCAGGACGGGAAGAAACCGAACACCTGGCCTGGACCGCGCAACGGTTGGACGACCTCGACGACCACCCCTCGCGGCTGAACCCGCTCTGGTACGCAGGGGCTTTCGGCATAGGCTGGCTGGCTGGACGCGTGGGGCCGGGCGTCAGCCTGGGTTTCGTGGTGGAAACCGAACGCCAGGTCGAAGCACACCTGGCCGGTCATATGGACCGGTTGCCCATCAACGACCATGCCTCACGGGCCGTGGTTGCCCAGATGGCGCGTGACGAAGCCCGTCACGCCCGCGAAGCTGAGCACGCAGGGGCAAAGCCCCTTCCGGCCCCGATCAAGGGCGCCATGCGGTTCGCGGCGCGGATCATGACCAGCGTGGCGCACCGGATCTGACATCCGGCCTCGGCCCTGGCCCGGCTCAGGCTTCGACCAGATCGAAACTGGTGGTGATTTCGGCTGTCTTGCCCAGCATGATGCTGGCCGAGCAGTATTTTTCGTGGCTCATCGCAATGGCCCGCTCCACCGCTGACGCCGGCACCCCCCGTCCGGTGACGGTGAAGTGCATGTGAATCTTGGTGAACACCTTGGGCTCCACCTCGGCCCGCTCGCTGGTGAGCTTGACGCTGCAACCCTTCACATCGTGACGCCCCCGCTTGAGGATCAGCACCACGTCGTAGGCCGTACAGCCGCCCGTGCCAGCCAGCACCGTCTCCATCGGACGGGGGGCCAGGTTGGCCCCTCCGTTTTCGGGGCGCGCGGCGTCGGGCGCCCCGTCCATCGCGAGCACATGGCCGCTGCCGGTTTCGGCCACAAAGCCCATGTGGGAACGGGTTCCGGCCGCGCCGGTCCAGGTGACGGTGCACTCCATGCGGTTCAAAGATGTGAAAAAAGACGCGCTTGCGCCGGTTTTGACCGGTCAACTACGGAAAGCGTAGCGTTTGGCCCACGAAAGATGTTGCATCGCAGCATGAAGCCGCTACAATCGCGTCATTGTATTGAAAGGTTGTCTCCTCTACCCTCCACGGGTGGATTCAAACCCGGACCCGCGTCAAGCGGTCCGGGTTTTTTTTGGCCGATATCATTGGCTCAAGGAAACCGTCATGCCTTCGCGCCGAAAAAACCCGCCCCCCGCCCCTGCCCTGACCCCTGCCGACTACCTCAAGAAGATCCTGACTGCGCGCGTGTACGACGTGGCCACCGAATCCTCGCTGGAGCCGGCGCGCACCCTCAGCCGCCGCCTGCACAACACGGTGTTGCTCAAGCGTGAAGACCAGCAGCCAGTCTTCAGCTTCAAGCTTCGTGGCGCTTACAACAAGATGGCCCACCTCACTCCCGAGCAGTTGCGCCGGGGGGTGATCTGCGCTTCGGCCGGCAACCATGCCCAGGGTGTGGCGCTGGGAGCCACCAAACTGGGCTCACGGGCCGTGGTCGTCATGCCCACCACCACGCCCCAGCTCAAGATCGACGCCGTCAAATCCCTGGGCGGGCAAGTCGTGCTGCACGGAGAGAGCTACTCCGACGCTTACGCCCATGCGGCCGCGCTGCAGAAAAAGGAAGGGCTGACGTTTGTCCACCCGTTCGATGACCCCGACGTGATCGCGGGCCAGGGCACGATCGCGATGGAAATCCTGCGTCAGGTGCAAAGCCTCGGCTCCGATCTGGACGCGGTGTTCGTGGCCATCGGCGGCGGCGGCCTGATCTCGGGAGTGGCCAACTACATCAAGGCCGTGCGTCCGGAAGTCAAGGTCATCGGTGTGCAGATGAACGACTCCGACGCCATGGCGCAGTCGGTGCAGGCGGGTGAACGGGTCACCCTGCCCGACGTGGGCCTGTTCTCCGATGGCACGGCGGTCAAGCTGGTGGGCGAAGAAACCTTCCGCGTCGCGCGCGACCTGGTCGACGACTACCTGATCGTCGACACCGACGCCGTGTGCGCGGCGATCAAGGACATCTTCGTGGACACGCGCTCCATCGTCGAACCCGCCGGCGCGCTGGCCGTGGCGGCCATCAAACAATACGTGGCCCGGCACAAGACCAAGGGCCAGACCTACGCCGCCATTCTGTGCGGCGCCAACATGAACTTCGACCGCCTGCGCTTCGTGGCCGAGCGGGCCGAAGTGGGCGAGGAGCGCGAAGCCCTGTTCGCGGTGACCATCCCCGAGGAACGCGGCAGCTTCAAGCGCTTCCTGGAAGTCATTGCGGACCTGCCTGGTGGTCCGCGCAACGTGACCGAGTTCAACTACCGCATCAACGACGCCCAATTGGCCCATGTGTTCATCGGCCTGACCACGCACGGCAAGGGGGAGTCGGCCAAGATCGCGGCCAACTTCAACCGGCACGGCTTCCAGGCGCTTGACCTCACGCACGACGACCTGGCCAAGGAACACATCCGGCACATGGTGGGGGGGCATTCGCCGCTGGCACAGGACGAGCGCCTGCTGCGCTTCATCTTCCCGGAACGGCCCGGTGCCCTGCTGAAGTTCCTGAGCCTGATGCGGCCGACCTGGAACATCAGCCTGTTCCATTACCGCAACCAGGGCGCCGACTACGGACGCATCCTGGTGGGCCTGCAGGTACCGCCCAAGGACGACAAGGCTTTCACCCGTTTTCTCGGCACGCTCGGTTACCCTCACGTGGAGGAAACCCACAACCCGGTCTACCGCCTGTTTCTCAAGGCCTGAAGCCGTTTAGCCCCATGGCCGAGCCTGTCCTGCCCAACGCCTTGCCTGTGGCACCACCGCCTGGTGCGCCCGCGGCACTGCAGTTGCCGGACATCGTGGCGGCCAAACCGGGCGACACGCTGGCCCCGCAGGCCGACGACACGGATTCGCCGGCCTGGCCGCCCCATTCGCTGGGTCGGCTGGAAACGCTGGCACTTCGCCTGGCGGCCATCGGTGGCCACACCGAAGAATCCTCCCCGGCCTCGCCCCAGATCGTGGTGTTTGCGGCCGACCACGGCATCGTGGACGAAGGCATCGGCCCCGCCACGCCGAGCAACTCGCTCGAACGTGTGCAGGCCTTGCTGTCCGGATCGGCACCGGTCTGCGCTCTGGCGAAGTCCCAGGGGTTTGGCCTGAGCGTCGTCGATGCGGGTCTGGCGTCGAACATCTCGCTGGACACCGCACCGCGCCCGCATCCGCTGCTGCGCCGAAAGATCGGTTTTGGGACCCGCAACATGGTGCTCGGCCCGGCCATGTCGGTTGCGCAGACCGTCTCGGCCCTTCATGCCGGCATGGACGTGGTGCGCCATCTGCCCGGCCGCGTGCTGGTACTGGGACACGAAGGGGTGGCGGGCGAAGCTTGCGCCATCCTGCTGCTGTCGCGCCTGTGTGGCGTACCGCTGGCCGATGCGTGCGGCCTGGAACCCGACGAAGACGACGTCCGGCACCGGCTGCGTCTCGAACGCCTGTTTGCGGTGGCCGCGCGCCACCGCAAAGCCATTACCCCCTTCGATGCACTCGCCGCCATGGGCGGGTTCGAAATCGCCATGCTGGCGGGCGCAATGCTGCAGGCCGCATCGGAACGGCGGGTGGTGCTGGTCGACGGCTTTGTGGCCGACGCCGCCGCCCTCGTGGCCCGGGGCCTGGTCCCCGCCGTCGCCGACTATTTGTTCCACGCGCACCGCAGCGCGCACCCAGGGCACCGGCTGCTGCTGATTCATCTGCAATCCCAGCCTCTGCTCGATCTGGAACTGCGCACGGGACAAGGCGTGGGCGCCCTGCTCGCCTGGCCCCAACTGCAAGCGGCTGCCGGATTGCTCCCGGCGTCACCGGCCAGCGAGGCCTGAACCCACCCGTCAGGGCTGTTGCTCGGGCAGCGCCAGTTCGACCGACGTGGCGCCTTGCACGGAAACGCCCAGACGTGCACCCCGACGATCCACGGACTGCAGCACCAGGCCGTCGGTCACCACCGAACCCACGACAAACGGCCGCGCTGGCTGGCCCTCCACCGCAATGAGTGCCGCGCCCTGGGCACCCTGCCGGGCCACCACCCCATGCAAACGAAAACGCGCGCCGGGCGTGGCGGAGACCGCTTGCACGCCAGCAGAGCCCCCACCCAACGCGCGGGCGACAGCGGCCACGTCGGAAGGCGGCTGCAAGCGTGCCACGGGCGCCGGCAACCCGGGTTCAGTGCCCGAACCCCAGATTTGCAGACCCCAATACCCTGCGCTCAATGCCGCCGCCAGCCAGAGCGACGCAGCGGACAAGGCCGGCCAGGGATGCCGCACACCGGCCTCGTCCGGACCGTGACCGGGGGTTCGTTGGCGGGGCAATGTCCGGGCCATGGGCTGCATGCGCGCATTATGATCGACCCGACCTCGGCCACGCCTCCTGGCGCCATGCCTTCTGGTGGCCCCAACGCTGTCTTCCCCTGTGCTTATGACCGTCCCTGCCCCTCTTCGCCCCGTCTCCCGGTCGCCCCGGGGTTTGCTGCAAGGCCTTCAACGCGGTTTCACCCTGATCGAACTGATGGTGGTGCTGGTCATCATCGGCGTGCTGGCGGCCCTGATCGTGCCCAACGTGCTGGACCGCGCCGACGACGCGCGGGTGACCGCAGCGCGCACCGACGTCAACAACATCGTGCAGGCGCTCAAGCTCTACCGGCTGGACAACCAGCGTTACCCCACGGGCGAACAAGGGCTGGCGGCTCTGGTCAACCGGCCCACGACCCAGCCGGCGCCCGCCAACTGGCGCCGCTACCTCGACAAGTTGCCGGCCGACCCCTGGGGCAACCCTTACCAGTACATCAACCCGGGTGTGCACGGCGATGTGGACGTGCTGTCGCTGGGGGCCGATGGCCAGCCTGGCGGTGAAGGGGTGAACGCGGACATCGGCAGTTGGCAGTGAACCGGGCCCCCTCGCTCCACCGCTGCGCGGGTCGCTGCCCCCCGAGGGGGCGCGAATCCCGCTGGGGGCGGCCCGGCGCGGGATTCCAGGCCCCCACACTCCGCCGCTACACGGGTCGCGCACGCGAAGCGTCTGTCATTCCCGCGTACGCGGGAATCCAGGCACGGTCTTGCCGCCTGCTGACGTTCTGAGAGCACGGGGCCATGCGCGATCGGACACGGGGTTTCACGCTGTTGGAACTGCTGGTGGTGGCGGCCATCGCCGCCCTGTTGAGCACCGGGGTCGTGCTCGCCATGCGCGACAGCGATGCCGATCTGCTGGAGCGCGAAGGGCTGCGGCTGTCGGCACTGCTGGAATCGGGCCGCGCGCAGGCCCGGGCGGCCGGGATTCCTGTGCGCTGGCAGGCCGATGACACCGGTTTTGCCCTGCAGGGGTTGCCATCGCAAGCAGCAGACGACCGCGACCCCGCCACCCGCAACGCCCCGCACTGGGCCTGGCTGGCCGAAGGCACGCAGGCCCGCATAACCCTGCCCTCAGGTGCCACCACCCTGGTGCTCGGGCCGGAGCCCCTGATTCCCGCCCAGACGGTGGTGCTCGAACGCGGCAACCACCGCCTGCGCCTGCACACCGACGGCCTCGGCCCGTTCGCCGTCGACCCCGAGGCCGCGCCGTGAGCCTTGCCGGGCGGCGGCCCCGGGGGTTCACCCTCATCGAAGTCATGGTGGCGCTGGCGGTCGTGGCGATCGCGCTGCTCGCGGGCATCCAGGCCTCCAATGCCCTGGTGCGCACGGCCCAGCGGCAGGACGTGCAGTGGCTGGCCCAGGTCTGTGCCGAAAACGAACTGGCCCGCCTGCGCCTGTCCCGCCAGTTGCCCGACACCGGCGAAACCGAAAGCACCTGCGACCAGTTGGGGCGCGCTTTCCGCGTGCGGCTGCGGGTGCAACCCACCCCCAACCCCAACTTCCGTCGGGTCGACGCCGACGTCGAAACGCTCGACGAGGCCGACACCGTGCGCCTGCTCACCCTGTCCACCGTCACAGGACGCTTCTGATGAAGCAGCCCGTGCGCGGATTCACCCTGATCGAGCTGCTGGTGGCGGTGGCCGCCATGGCCGTGCTCACGCTCATGAGCTGGCGCGCCATCGACGGCATGGTGCGCACCCGCTCGCTCACCGAAGACCGCGGCGAGGCCCTGTCCCGGATACAGGCCACGCTGGGCCAGTGGAAAGCCGATCTCGACGCCCTGGTCGACACCGAGGAACTCACGCCGCTGTCGTTCGACGGCCGCCTGCTGCGCCTGACCCGCCGCGACGCGGCCGACCAGCCGCTGCAGAGCCAGGGCGTGCGGGTGGTCGCCTGGGTGCTGGGGCCACCCGAAGCCGACGGCACACCCCGCTGGATGCGCTGGCAGTCGGCCCCGCTGCGCCAACGCGACGAACTGGCCCGGGCCTGGCAGGCCGCCCAGACCTGGTCCGACAGCGGCGCCCTGCCGACCTCGGACGAAGTGCCCCCGGACAGCCCCACCACCGACGGGCCGACCGCCAGCGCGGGCAGCGCTTCCGCTTTGGCCACCCTGCCCGCCACGACCTGGCAGATCTATTACCACCGCGGGCAGAGTTGGGGCAACCCGCTGTCGGCCGAAGGCAGTTCGACGGGCGACGCCACCAGCGCCAGCGATGTGCGCTGGCCCGACGGCGTGCGCCTGGTGCTGGCGTTGCCGGGGGGCCAGGGCTTTGCCGGCACGCTGACCAGCGACTGGGTCCGCCCCACGCTCAAGGCCGGCTCATGAGCGCCTCGCCCCTCAGCCCGGTTTCGCGCCACCGTCACCAGCGCGGCGCCGCCCTGTTGCTGGCCATGCTGGTCGTGACCCTGGTGGCCTCGCTGTCGGCGGCCTCGCTGTGGCACCAATGGAAAGCCGTGGAGCTGGAAAGCGCCGAGCGCCAGCGCCTGCAGGCCAGCCTGCTGCTCACCGGCGCGCTCGACTGGGCCCGCCTGATCCTGCGCGAAGACGCCCGCGGCAACCGCAACAGCGGCAATGCCGACCACCTGGGCGAGCCCTGGGCGACGCCCCTGGCCGAAGCCAGGCTGTCCAGTTTCCTGGCCGCCGACCACAACGACACCGGTGACGACCTGCTGCCCGCCTTTCTCTCAGGCGACATTCAGGACCTGCAATCGCGCCTGAACTTCCGCAACCTGGTCCGCACCACGGGCCGCGGCGCCCAGGCGCAGGCCAGCCTGTCCGAACCCGATCTGGCCGCTTTCCAGCGGCTCTACGAAACCCTCGGCCTGCCCGAAGAGGAACTTCAGGCGGCCGCGCGCCGCCTGCTCACCTCGACCCGCAAAGCCCTGAACGATCCGGAGCCCTCGGCCTCACCGCTGATTCCGCAGCGCTTCGCCCAGCTCGAATGGCTGGGCATCAGCCCCCGCAGCCTGCAGCGCCTGGCGCCGCACGTGACGGTGCTGCCCCAGGTCACGACACTGAATCTCAACACCGCCTCGCCGGAAGCACTGGCCGCCAGCGTGCCCGGGCTCGATCTGGCCAGCGCCCAGGTGCTGGCCGTGGTGCGCGCCAACGTGCCCTTCACCAGCCTGGAAACGGTCAAGGCTCGGCTCGGTGCCACGGCAGCGGCGCAGATCACGGCCGACCGCCACAGCGTGCGGACCAGCCATTTTGAAATCCGGGTCCGGCTGCGCCTGGACGCGCTGCGGGTGGAAGAACGAGCCACCGTCGTGCGCAACGGCCTGGACGTGCGGGTGCTCTGGCGCGACCGGGTGCCCTGGCCAGGCAGTTGACGCCCGATCTGGGCCACCCCGCTCACTAGAATGCGCCCAACACCGCCGCCCGACGCCCTCTCGCTCCGCCTGCCCCTGTGCTGATCCTGACCCCCTCCCTTTCGCAGCCCCCACTGGCTCCCGGTGTCCCGGAGGCCTGGGACTGGGTGACGAGCACCGACGGGCGAGAACCTCTGCGCCATGGCAGCGGCCCCCTGGCTTCGGTACCCGACGATCCGGACGTGGTGCTCTGCCTGCCGCCGCGCCGCGTGGCCTGGCACCGCGTGGTGTGGCCCAAGGTTCCGGCGGGCAAATGGCGTGCCGCCCTCGAAGGCTTGCTGGAGGAGCGCCTGCTCGACGATGTGGCCGACACCCACCTGGCCCTGCCGGCCGAACGGCGGCCAGGCCAGCCCCTGTGGGTGGCTGCCTGCCACGCGCCCTGGCTGCGCAGTTGCCTCCAGGTCCTGGAAGCCGCCAACCGGCCCGCAGGCCGCATCGTCCCGCTGATGGCTCCAGGAGCCGGGCCGGAAGGCGTGGAACACTGGGTGCATCTGGAACACGGCCAGCCCTGGGTCGGCACCCGCAGCGCCGACGGTGTCCTTCTTCTGCCGCTGCATGGCACCGAACCCGGCGCACACCCCCGGGAAACGGCCGATGTCTGGCTGGCCGAACCCGCCGCCGCGCCGGCCGCCGAGCAGCGGCTGGGACATGCCGTGGCCCTGCGCACCCTGGCCCAGCAGCAGTTGCAGGCCACACAGTCCGACTGGAACCTCGCCCAGATGGGCTTCAGCCTGAGCAAAGGTGCCCGGCAGCAACAACGGCTGCGGGCCGCCTGGCGCGCCTGGCGCTCGCACCCGGCCTGGCGGCCGGCCCGCTGGGGATTGGCTGCCTTGCTGGTGATCCATATCGCGGGCCTGAACGCCCTCGCCTGGCAGGAACGCCAGCGCCAGCGAGACCAGCAACAACAACTGGACGCGGCGGTGCGTGAAGCGGCCCCGGGCGTGACCCTGGTGATCGACGGTCCCGCGCAGTTGCGGCGCGAAGTGCAACGCCTGCAACGGGCCGGAGGCCTACTGGGTGAGGGCGATCTCGAAACCCTGCTCAACGCCATCGACCCCGGCGAAGCCGCCCAACTGCCGGTGCCCCGGTCGATCGAGTTCGCCAACGGCCGCACCACACTCACTGAATGGAACGGTGACGCCGCCGCCCTCGAAGCCCGCCGCGCGGCCCTGGCCGCCCAAGGCTGGCAGACCCGGCTCGATGGCCCGGCGCTGGTCCTGCAACCCGATACGCCTGCCACCCCATGAGCGCGCCGCCCCTGTCCGCCCGCTGGCAACAGCTTTCGCCGCGCGAACGCGCGGCCGTGGTCCTGGCCGCCGCCCTGGTGGCAGGCGCGCTGGTCTGGTGGTGGCTGCTGGCGCCCGCCCTGAGCGTGCTGCGCCAGGCCGATGAACGCCAGGCTCGCTGGACCGCGCAATGGGACCAGGTTCAGGCCCTGGCCGCGCAGGCGCGCGCCTTGCGCGCCGACGGCACGCCACCACCGCCGCGCGAAGCCAGTGTCCGCGCGCTGGAGCAGGCCACCCAGGCCCTGGGCCCGACCGCCCGCCTGAGCCTGCAGGGCGATCAGGCCACCGTGCAGTTGAACGGCACCGCCCCCGATGCACTGGCGCAGTGGCTGGCGCAAGTGCGCATCAACGCCCGTGTCGTGCCCACCCAGGCGCGCCTGCAACGCACCCCGACAGGCTGGACGGGCCAGGTGCAACTGGCCGGCCCCGGCCTGGAGGCGGCACCGTGACGCTGTCCCGACGGCCGGTACAGGCCGCGTGGATCGGCGGCCTGTGCGGTCTGCTGCTGGCCCTGCTGCTGTTCGCACCGGCGCGCTGGCTGGCCCAGGCCGTGGCGCAGGGCACGGGCGAACGGGTCCTGCTGCTGCAGCCGCGAGGCACCGTCTGGAACGGCAGTGCCCGGCTGGTGCTGGATGCAGGCCTGCAAAGCCAGGACCGCACCACCCTGCCCGGCACGCTGCGCTGGCGCTGGCAATGGGGCTGGCCCGACGGCCGCCCGGCCATCGGGCTGCAGCTCGACGCCGACTGCTGCACCCGTGCCCCGCTCGCGCTGTGGCTGTCGGCCGGCTGGAAGGGCCTGCGCTGGCACACCGGCCCCATCGACACCACCTGGCCGGCCCCCTTGCTGACCGGGCTGGGCACCCCCTGGAACACGCTGCAGCTCGACGGCCAGTTGCGGCTGCAGGCCGACGGCCTCAGCCTGCAGCGCACGGCCGGTGGCCTGCGCCCCCAGGGCCGGCTGACGCTGGACGCGCTCGGCATGGCCTCGCGCGTGTCGACCGTGCGCCCGCTGGGCAGCTACCGCCTGGTGTTCGACGCCGCAGGCGACCGCGCCGACATCGGCCTGCAGCTGCAGACGCTGGAAGGCAGCCTGCTGCTGCAAGGCCAGGGCCAGTGGCGCGGCCAGCGCCTGCGGTTCGTCGGCGATGCGCGCGCTGCGGCCGGCAAAGAGGCCGCCCTGGCCAACCTGCTCAACATCATCGGGCGCCGCCAGGGCGAGCGCTCCATCCTGTCTTTCGGCTGAGCGCCGGAGCGGAACTGCATTGAATTAGGATGACCGCATGAACCGTTTTCGCGAACCCGCCGGCCGCATCTTGGCCTGGGCCGCCGCCACCGGCGCCGCCAGCCTGATCGCGCTGGCCGTGGCACCCGCCGCGCTGGCCCAGGGCCGCGCGAGCGAGCCCGTGGTGCTCAATTTCGTCGACGCCGAGATCGAGGCCGTGGCCCGCACCATGGCCACCATCACCGGCCGCAACGTGGTGGTGGACCCGCGCGTCAAGGGCACGGTGAGCCTGTCGACCGACCGGCCCGTGCCGCCCGCCACCGCACTGAACCAGTTCGCCGCGGCGCTGCGCCTGCAGGGCTTTTCGCTGGTGGACACCGCCGGCCTGTACAAGATCGTGCCGGAGGCCGACGCCAAGCTGCTGGGCAACCCCGTCAACGCCGGTCCCGTGCAGGCGCTCGGCGCGGGCAACCAGATCGTCACGCAGATCTTCCGGCTCAACCACGAATCGGCCAACAACCTGGTGCCCGTGCTGCGTCCGCTGATCGGGCCCAACAACACCATCAACGTCAACCCGGGCAACAACTCGCTGGTCATCACCGACTACGCCGACAACCTGCAGCGCATCGGGCGCATCGTCGCCGCGCTCGATGTCTCCGGCGCCAGCGACGTCGACGTGATCGTGCTGCAGCACGCGGTGGCGGCCGATCTCGCGCCCCTCGTCAACCGGCTGATCGACAGCGGCGGCACGACCGGCTCCGCTGCGGGCGCCCAGGCGGTGGCCGACACCACGTTCAAGACCACCATCGTGGCCGACCCGCGCAGCAACAGCCTGCTGCTGCGCGCGGCCAACCCGGCGCGGCTGGCGCTGGTGCGCTCCATCGTCGCCAAGCTGGACCAGCCCGGCGGCGAAGGCACGCCGGCCGGCAACATCCATGTGGTCTACCTGCGCAATGCCGACGCCGTGTCGCTGGCGGCCACGCTGCGCGCCGCCCTGAGCGCGGCCAGCACCACCACCACCACCACCGCCAGCACGCCCGCCACCACGACGACGGCGACGACCAGCACCACCGCCCGCAACACGGGCACGAGCCAGACTTCGTCGGGCACCAGCAGCGCCGCCACCACGCCGGTGGCCCAGAGCGCGTCGCCGTCGACCGGCGGCCAGATCCAGGCCGACCCGGCGACCAACGCGCTCATCATCACCGCGCCCGACCCCCAGTACCGCCAGCTGCGCGCGGTGATCGACCAGCTCGATGTGCGGCGCGCGCAGGTCTACGTGGAAAGTCTGATCGCCGAAGTCAACGCCGACAAGGCGGCCGAGTTCGGCATCCAGTGGCAAGGCCCGCTGGGCAATGTGGGCAACAACGTGGTCGGCCTGCTGGGCACCAATTTCGGCAGCGGCGGCAACAACATCCTCACCAACACCCTGGCGGTGGCCCAGGAAGACGCGAGCAGCCTGACCGCGCCAGGCACCGGTCTGAACCTCGCGCTGGCCCAGCGCCGCAACGGCGTGTACGTGCTGGGCTTGCTGGCGCGCTTCCTGCAGCAGAACGGCGACGGCAACATCCTCTCCACGCCCAACCTGCTGACGCTGGACAACGAAGAAGCCAAGATCGTGATCGGCCAGAACGTGCCGTTCGTGACCGGGCAGTACACCAACACCGGCAGCAGCGACGGTTCGGTCAACCCGTTCCAGACCATCGAGCGCAAGGACGTCGGCCTGACCCTGCGCGTCAAACCGCAGATCAGCGAAAACGGCACCATCAAGATGACCCTCTACCAGGAGGTCAGCAGCGTGCAGGCATCGTCGGTCAGCTCCACCACCGGGCTGATCACCAACAAACGCACCATCGAATCGACCGTGCTGGTCGACGACGGTGGCATCGTGGTGCTCGGCGGCCTGCTGCAGGACGAGTACGCCGGCAGCCAGGAAAAGGTGCCCGGCCTGGGCGACGTGCCGCTGCTGGGCAACCTGTTCCGCAGCGAAACCCGCAGCCGCAAGAAGACCAACCTGATGGTGTTCCTGCGCCCGGTGGTGCTGCGCGATGCCCGCGCCACGAACAGCTTCTCGCTCGACCGCTACGAGCTCATGCGCGCCACCCAGCAATCGGCCCAGCCCGCACCCAGCGGTGCCCTCAAGGTCAACGAAGCGCCCGTCATGCCGTCCAACGCCCCGGCGGCGCCCGCGCCCGCCGCGCCATGAAGCACCCGCTGCCCTACGCGTTCGCGCGCGAGCACCAGTGGCTGCTGGAAGCGCGCCCCGACGGCCTGACGCTGATCGGCCCGGACGCGGTGGCCGACGAGCCCGAGCTGCGCACGCGCCGGCTCTCGGCGCTGTCGGAAATCCTGCGCCGCCACGACGTGCAGGGCTTCGAATGGCAGCCCCCTGACGCGGTGGCGCAGCGCATCAGCGCGGCCTACGCGCAGGGCGAGTCGAGCGCCGCCATGGTGGTCAGCGAGGTGCAGAGCGACGCCGACCTCAGCCGCATCCTGCAGGATCTGCCCGCCATCGAAGACCTGCTGGAAACCGCCGACGACGCGCCCATCATCCGCATGCTCAACGCCCTGCTGACGCAGGCCGCACGCGATGGCGCCAGCGACATCCACATCGAACCCTACGAACGCCATTCCAGCGTGCGCTTCCGTGTCGACGGCACGCTGCGCGAAGTGGTGCAACCCAACCGCGCGCTGCACGCGGCGCTGATCTCGCGCCTGAAGATCATGGCCGAGCTGGACATCGCCGAAAAACGCCTGCCGCAGGATGGCCGCATCAGCCTGCGGCTGGGCACCCGGGCCATCGACGTGCGTGTCTCCACCCTGCCCGGCGCCCACGGCGAACGCGCCGTGCTGCGCCTGCTCGACAAGAGCGAGAGCCGCCTCACGCTGGAGGCCGTGGGCATGCAGGGCACGGTGCTGGAACGCTTCGAGCAGCTCGTGGCGCAGCCACACGGCATCATCCTCGTGACCGGCCCGACCGGTTCGGGCAAGACCACCACGCTCTACGCGGCCCTGCAGCGGCTGGACGCGAGCACCACCAACATCATGACGGTGGAGGACCCGATCGAGTACGAGCTGCCCGGGATCGGCCAGACCCAGGTCAACGCCAAGATCGACCTCACCTTCGCCGCCGCGCTGCGCGCCATCCTGCGCCAGGACCCGGACGTGATCATGATCGGCGAAATCCGCGATTTCGAAACCGCGCAGATCGCCATCCAGGCCTCGCTCACGGGCCACCTGGTGCTGGCCACGCTGCACACCAACGACGCCGCCAGCGCCGTCACCCGGCTGGCCGACATGGGGGTCGAACCCTTCCTGCTCAGTTCCTCGCTGCTGGGGGTGCTGGCCCAGCGCCTGGTGCGCAAGTGGTGCCCGCAGTGCCAGGGCACCGGCTGCGACCACTGCGGCCGCAGCGGTTATGCCGGCCGCACCGGCGTGTTCGAGCTGCTGGTGGCCAACGACGAACTGCGTGGCCTGATCCACCAGGGCGCCAGCGACGCGGTGCTGCGCGAATGCGGGTTGCGCCACGGCATGCAGCTCATGCGCGAAGACGGCCAGCGCCTGGTGGCCACCGGCGTCACCAGCCCCGAAGAAGTGTTGCGCGTCACGCGCGACTGACCCCCGACACGCGCATGCCCGCCTACGCCTACGAAGCCCTCGACGCCAAGGGGGCGACCCAGAAAGGGGTGATCGATGCCGACACCCCGCGCGCCGCGCGCAGCCTGCTGCGCGACCGGGCGCTGGTGCCGCTGTCGGTGGAGCCGGCCGCAGCCGGGCGGACCGGCAGCGGGCTCAACCTGGTGCTGTGGCAGGCGCGTGTGTTCAACGCCACCGGCCTGGCCGTGTGGACCCGCCAGCTGGCCGGGCTGGTCTCGGCCGGCCTGCCGCTGGAGCGCGCCCTGGCCGCCCTGACCGACGAGGCCGAGGGCGAACCCCAGCAACGCCTGGTGGCCTCGCTGCGCGCCGAGGTCAATGCCGGCGCGCCCTTTGCGCGCGCACTCGGCCAGCACCCCCGGGAATTCGGCGAGACCTACACCGCGGTCATCGCGGCCGGCGAGCAAAGCGGCCAGCTGGCCACCGTGCTGGAGCGGCTGGCCGACGATCTGGAAGCCAGCCAGGCGCTGCGCAACCAGTTGCTGGCCGCCTCGCTGTACCCGGCCATCGTGTCGCTGGTGGCGGTGGTCATCGTGGTGTTTCTGGTCACCTACGTGGTGCCCCAGGTCGCGGGCGTGTTCGCGGGCAGCCAGCGCGCGCTGCCGTTGCTGACGGTGGTGATGCTGCAGCTCAGCGCCTTCGTGCGCCACTGGGGCTGGCTGCTGCTGCTGATCGCCGCCCTGGCCGCTGCAGCCCTGTGGCTGGCGCGACGGCGCGAAGGGCCGCGCCAGCGGCTGGACGCTGCCTGGCTGCGCCTGCCCCTGGTCGGTCGCCTGGCACGTGGCTACAACGCCGCGCGCTTCGCCGGCACGCTGGCCATGCTCGCAGGCGCGGGCGTGCCCATCCTGCGCGCGCTGCAGACGGCCGCCGAAACCCTGGGCAACCGCGCCATGCGGGCCGACGCGCTCGACGCCCTGACCCTGGTGCGCGAAGGCGCCCCACTGGCCACCGCCCTGGCCAGCAAACCCCGTTTTCCCTCGCTGCTGCCCATGTTCGCGCGGCTCGGCGAACAGACCGGCCAGTTGCCCGCCATGCTGCAGCGGGCGGCACAGCAGCTCGGCGCCGAAGTGCAGCGCCGCGCGCTGCACCTGGCCACCGTGCTGGAGCCGCTGCTGATCGTCGGCATGGGCCTGGTGGTGATGCTCATCGTGCTGGCGGTGCTGATGCCGATCATCCAGCTCAACCAATTGGTGAAATGAGCCCCTACCCGACGCCACACCACCACCACGGCGTCCCCCGAAACGACACCGCTATCGGAGAACTCTGAACATGGCTGCAACCCTGGATGGGAAATTGGTGGTCGCGATCTCCTCTCGCGCCTTGTTCGACTTCGAGGAAGAGAACCGGGAATTCGAAAAAGGCGATGACCGCGCCTATATGCGCCTGCAGCTCGACCGGCTGGAGCAGCCCGCGCCACCCGGCGTCGCGTTCTCGCTGGTGAAGAAGCTGCTGGCGTTCAACGATGCCGAGGCGCAGCGCGTGGAAGTGGTGATCCTCTCGCGCAACGACCCCGTGTCCGGTATGCGCGTATTCCGGTCAGCGCAAGCCACCGAACTCAAACTGGAGCGAGGCGTATTCACCAAGGGGAGAGAGCCCTACAAATACCTGCGCCCCCTCAAGGCCAATCTGTTTCTTTCGGCAAACCCCAACGACGTTCGCGCGGCGCTCAACGAAGGCTTTGCGGCAGCAACCGTCCATACCCGGTCGGTCAGAGCCAGCCCCAACTACCCCAACGAAGTGCGTATCGCTTTTGATGGTGACGCGGTGCTTTTTTCCGACGAGGCGGAGCGGGTCTACCAGGCCGAAGGGCTGTCTGCCTTTCAGCAACACGAGTCAAGCAAGGCGGCCTTGCCCCTGCAAGCGGGCCCATTCAAACCTGTTCTCGAGGCCCTGCACCGGCTGCAATCTGAGGGCATGCGCATCCGCACCGCCCTGGTCACCGCGCGCAGCGCACCGGCCCACGAACGCGCGATCCGCACGCTGATGGACTGGAACATCGAGGTCGACGAAGCCATGTTCCTCGGCGGACTTCACAAGGGTGAATTCCTGCGCGAGTTCGAGCCCGATTTTTTCTTCGACGACCAGACCGGCCACATCGAGCACGCCGCACAGCACGTGCCGGCCGGCCATGTCGCCAGCGGCGTCGCCAACGACCAGCGCTGATCCCGGCCGACGTTCAGCCGGCCGCCGCGGGCTTGCGGCCCATCACCAGATCGCGGAACACCGCCGCCTGCGGGGACAGCGCCCGGTCGGGCTGGCGCAGCAGCAGCAGGGTGCGCGAGATCGCCGGGCGCCCCACCGGGCGTGTCACGAGCTGGCGCCACTGGGTCAGCGGCCGCAAGGCGACCGTCACCACCGCCACGCCCAGCCCGGCCTGGGCCAGGCCGACCATGGTCCAGGGCAGCGACACTTCGTGCGCGTAATCGAGCCGGATGCCCGCTGCCGCCAGCCGCGCGTCCAGGTGCTGACGCACCGGATTCTCCGGCAGCGGACCGATCACCGGGAAGGCGGCCACGTGCCGCCATTCGACCGCACGGCGCGTGGCCAGCGGATGCGTCGCCGGCACGGCAGCCACGTACTGGTCGGCATAGAAGGGTGTCGCAGACAGATCGGAACGCACCGCCGTCTCGGTGGCGATGCCCAGGTCGGCGCTGCCGTTGCGCACCAGTTCGTGCACCTGCTGCTCGGGCACGTCGCGCAGGCTGAGCTTCACGCCCGGATGGCGTTCGCTGAATTCGCGCACCAGCGGCGGCAGCAGGAAGGCGCACTGGGCCGACGGGGCCGCCACCGTCAGTTGCCCACGCCCCATGCCCTGGAAATCCCGCGCGCCGGCCACCAGGCGCTCCCAGTCGTTGACCAGGCGGTGGGCGTCGGGCAACAGGGCCAGGCCCGCCGGTGTCAGGCGGCACTGGCGCGTGTGGCGGTCAAAAAGCCGCGTACCCAGCATGGCCTCCAGCCGGCTGATGGCGCTGCTGAGCACCGACTGCGACAGGTTGAGCCGTTCGGCCGCGCGGGTGAAATGCCCCATCTCGGCCACCACGGTGAACACGCGCAGTTCGCGCAGGTAGTCTTTCATGGGCGGGTTTGATTGATCGGTTTTTCAGATCAATTTATACGATTTTTCCCATTTTCAAGGTGTTCGTCCTTGCGTACCGTGCGGACTTCGCTTTCACCCCTCACCAGTTACCCCCATGCCCCTACCCGCCTCCCTGAACCGCCGCCATCTGCTCACCCTGGCCAGCGCCGCCACCTTGCCGGCCCTGGCGCCAGCGCTGCACGCCCGCCCGGCCACGCGCCTGCGCTTCACCCTGGACTGGCGCATCGACGGCCCGGGCGCGATCGTGCTGTTGACGCAGGCGCGTGGGTACTTTGCCGACGAAGGCCTGGACGTGGTCATCGACGCGGGCAACGGTTCGGCCGCTTCGGTGCAGCGGCTGGCGGCGGACACGCACGACATCGGCTTTGCCGACATGGGCTCGCTGGTCGAATTCCGCGGCACGCACCCGGACGCACCCGCCATCGATGCCGTCTACATGCTCATGGACCGCGCGCCGGCCACCGTGTTCGCGCTCAAGTCGTCCGGCATCCGCCGGCCGGCCGATCTGGCAGGCCGCAAACTGGGCGCGCCGGTGTTCGATGCCGGTCGCAAGACCTGGCCCCTGTTCGCCCAGGCCAACGGTCTGGCGCCGGACGCCGTCACCTGGGTGAACGTCGACCCCGCCTTGCGCGAGATGCTGCTGATAAAGGGCGACGTCGACGCCATCACCAGCTTCTACTACACCGGCCTGCTCACGCTGGAAGCCCGCGGCGTGCCGGCCGAAGACCTGGTCACCTTCCGCTACGCCGACCACGGCGTCAGCCTCTACGGCAACGCCGTGGTCACCCGGGCGGCCTTTGCCGCCGCCCAGCCCCAGGCCGTGGCGGGTTTTCTGCGCGCGCTCAACCGCGGCATCAAGGCCTGCGTGGCCGATCCGGCCGCGGGCATCCAGGCCATCCGCCAGCGCGATCCGCTGCTCAAGGCCGACGTGGAAGAGCGGCGCCTGCGTGCGTTCCTCGATCACTTCGTGGCCACGCCCGCCGTGCGCCAGGCGGGCCTGGGCGGCGCCGTGCCGGCACGGCTGGCGTCGGACGTGGCCCGCATCAGCACGGCCTTCGGCCTCCCCCACCCGGTCGACGCCTCGAAGCTGTTCAACCCGGCCTTTCTGCCGGCCCAGCGCGAGCGCCTGCTGTAAGGAGCCCCCATGTCTGGCGATTACCTCTTCAACGCCTGGTACGCGGCGGCCGCATGCACCGACGTCGCCCCCGGGCCGACCGCCCGCACCCTGCTGGAACAGCGTCTGGTGCTCTTCCGCACGGAAGCCGGCCAGGTGGCGGCGCTGCGCGATCGCTGCCCGCACCGCTTCGCACCGCTGTCGCAAGGCCCCGTGCACGGCGACACCCTGGCTTGCCCCTACCACGGCATGCGGTTTGGCGCCGATGGCCGCTGCACCCGCATTCCCGGCCAGGACCGCATCCCCGACGCCGCACGGGTCGATGCCTTCCCGGTGATCGAAGCCTATGGCCTGGTGTTCGTCTGGATGGGCGATCCGGCGCTGGCCGACCCGGCCGCCTTGACGGCCATTGCGCCCTACGGCCAGCCCGGCTGGGGCGTCTCGCGTGGCTACGACCTGTTCCAGGCCTGCTGGCAGAACATCGCCGACAACCTGATCGACCCGGCGCACACCAGCTTCGTGCACCAGCGCACCATCGGCAACGACGCCGGCGACGACGTGCGGGTCACCGCCACCGAAGAGGGCGACGTGATCCGCTGCGGCCGCTGGGTCGACAACGCGCCCCCCGTGCCGGTGGTGCGGCGCTACACGGGACTCCAGGGGCTGGTCGACCGCTGGCAGTTCTACCACTACCGCCTGCCCGGCACCACCTGGGTCGACTTCGGCGCCTTCGAAGCCGGCCGGCCCCACACGCCCGAAGAACAGGACCGCGCGCCCTACCGCGTGCTGTCCTACGCCTTCCTCACGCCCTGCACGCGCGACAGCACGCACTACTTCTCGCTGCAGTTGCGCAACTTTGCCGCCGACGACGAAGCGACCACGCGCGAATTCGAAGCGCTTTACAAGCTCACCTTCGACGAAGACAAAGTGCTGCTCGAAGCCATCCAGCGGGAGGAAAACGCCCACCCGGACCTCACGCCAATGCGCATCGCCTCCGACACCGGGGTGGTGCGGCTGCGGCGGCGCCTGGCCGAGTGCCTGGCGGCCGAACGGGCACACGCTGAAAGGCCCCACACCCACACGGGGTGAACCGCTGCCGGCGCCGCGCGGACCGGCTGCCGCAGCGCTACATTTCTGCCATGGACAGGCACGGGCCCCATCCCCCGGGGCCCGCCGCGCTGCCCGCCCCACGAGGACATCCATGGCACAGCCACCCCAACCGCGCAACCTGCGCGCCTTCGCCCGCCAGCTGGCGGCGCTTGCCCTGCCCTACTTCAACAGCGAAAACAAATGGAAAGCCCGCAGCATGCTGCTGGCCATCGTGCTGCTCAATCTGGGCGCGGTGTACATGCTGGTGCAGATCAATGAGTGGTACCGCGTCTTCTACGACGCGCTGCAGGAAAAGAACCAGACCGTCTTCTGGCAACAGATCGGGCGCTTCGGCTGGCTGGCGCTGATCTACATCGTGATCGCGGTCTACAAGTTCTACCTCACGCAAATCCTGCAACTGCGCTGGCGCGTGTGGATGACCGACCACTATCTGGGCCGCTGGTTGGCCCACAAGGCGTTCTACCGGCTGGAGCTGGCGCGCTACACCGAAGGCAGCGAACGCCTGCCCGACAACCCCGACCAGCGCATCCAGGAAGACCTGAACCTCTTCACCAGCTACACGGTGTCGCTGCTGATGGGCATCTTCAATGCACTGGTCACGCTGCTGAGCTTCGTCGGCATCCTGTGGATGCTCTCGGGCTCACTGACCGTGCCGCTGCCGGGCTTCCTGGGCGGCGGGCAGTGGGACATCGCGGGCTATATGGTCTGGGCCGCCGTGCTGTACTGCCTGGTGGGCAGCGCCATCACGCACTGGATCGGCAGGCCCCAGGTGCGGCTGAATTTCGAGCAGCAGATGCTGGAAGCCAACTTCCGCCACCACATGATCCGCGTGCGCGAGTACAGCGAAGCCATCGCCCTCGACGGTGGCGAACGCGTGGAACGCCAGCAGCTCGACCTGCGCTTCGCCGACGTGATGGGCAACTACCTGCGGTTGCTGAAGAACCAGAAAAGCCTGACCTGGTTCAACAGCTTCTTCGGCCAGGCCGCGATCATCTTCCCGCTGATCGTGGCCGCGCCGCGCTACTTCAGCGGCGCCATCCAGCTCGGCCAGCTCATGCAGATCAACTCCGCCTTCGGCCGCGTGCAGGATTCGCTGTCCTGGCTGGTCGACAACTACATGAGCCTGGCCGTCTGGAAAGCCACCACCGACCGCCTCACCGGGTTCGAGGACAGCCTGGCCCAGCAGGACCGCGCCACCAGCGCCGTGGCGCGCAGCGCACCAACGGGGGCCGCCGCCATCGCGGCGCAGGACCTGAGCATCGGCCTGCCCGGCGGACGCCACCTGCTCGACCACGCCACGCTGCAGGTGGCCCCGGGCGACACGGTGCTGGTGCACGGCCCGTCGGGCAGCGGCAAGTCGAGCCTGTTCCGCACCCTGGCCGGCATCTGGCCGCACGCGCAGGGCCAGGTGCAGATGCCCGCCGACACCATGTTCATTCCCCAGCAACCATACTTCCCCGACGGCCGCCTGCGCGACGCCCTGGCTTACCCGGAATCCGCCGACCGCTACACCGACGAGGCGCTGAAGCAGGCGCTGGACGAGGCCCTGCTGCCGCAACTGGCCGACCAGCTCGACCGCCGCGACGCCTGGGGCCAGAAGCTCTCGGGCGGCGAACGCCAACGCCTGGCGCTGGCGCGTGTGCTGCTCAAGCGCCCGGCCTGGGTGCTCGCCGACGAGGCCACCAGCGCCCTGGACGAAGCGGCCGAGGCCACGCTGTACCAGCGGCTGGTGGCGGCCGTGCGGCGGGCGGGCGGTGGCATCGTGTCCATCGCGCACCGCAGCACGCTGGCCGAGCACCACCGCGTGCGCTGGGCGCTGCGCCCGGAAGCGCCGGAGGCCGCCGCCGCTTACCGGGTCGAGGTCTCGGCGCTGCCGATATCACCGGCGGGTGCCGGCGGCTCCGGGGCCGCTTCGGCCGGCTGATCCGGCGCGGCGGGCAGCGGCGCCGCCTCGGCGGTGGCGGCTGTGTCTTCGCCCCGGTACTGGTGCCAGCCGCGCGCACGCAGCTCGCACGCGGGGCAGGTGCCACAACCGTAGCCCCAGTCGTGGCGGTGTTCGCGGTCACCCAGGTAGCAGGTGTGGCTCTGCTCGATGATGATCTGCTCCAGCCGCTCACCGCCCTGCGGCACCCGGGTGGCGTCCCCGAGCCGGCGCGCCAGACGCCAGGTTTCGGCCTTGTCGATCCACATCAGCGGGGTTTCGATCAGGAAGCGCCGGTCCATGCCCAGCGACAGCGCCAGCTGCATGGCCTTCATGGTGTCGTCGCGGCAATCGGGATAGCCGGAGAAGTCGGTCTCGCAGACGCCGGTGATGATGACCGGGATGCCGCGCCGGTAGGCCAGGGCTCCCGCCAGGGTGAGGAACATCAGGTTGCGGCCGGGCACGAAGGTGTTGGGCAGCCCGCTGCTCTCCATGCGGAACGCTTCGTCGCGCGTCAGCGAGGTTTCGCTGATCTGCCCCAGCACCGACAGGTCGAGCACGTGGTCCTGGCCGAGCCGGGCGCCCCAGGCCGGAAAACCATCGCGCAGGGCCTGCAACACCTGGCCCCGGGCGGTCATCTCCACGCTGTGGCGCTGGCCGTAGCTGAAGCCCACGGTTTCCACCCGCAGGTAGCGCGAGAGCGCATGGGCCAGGCAGGTGGTGGAGTCCTGCCCGCCGGAGAACAGGACGAGGGCGGCGGTGTGGTGCTGGATCATGGGCCGATGGTAGCGCCGCCCCCCGCCAGCACCGGGCCTGGGGTCTTGCGGTGGATCAGGCCGGCCGCTGCGCGCGGAAGGCGATGCGGTGGTCGCGGCTGCTCGACAGCATGCGGATGAGCGCGCGGTTGGCGTCTTCCAGATCGATGTCGTGCTGCTCGCAGACCTTGGGCAAGCTGGCCAGCCGCGCCGGGTCGCCCTGCGCCCGGGCCACGTCCACGTAGGCGTTGTAGGGACCGGTCTCGCGCAGCACCGCGTCGAGCACCCGTTCGGGCAGCGGCAGCTTGCGCACCAGGTCGGCCAGCGGCTCCTGGAACAGCTCGCCCATGTGCGAAAGCATCGCGCTCAGGAACACCTCGGCCCGCAGGTTGTCCGGCGAGCCCGGATCGAGCAGGTGCTGCGCCATGCGGGCGTGCATCACCATGGCGTAGCGCACCGGGTGCAGCGCCGGATCGCTTTCCGCCCCGGGGCGCTGATCAAGCAGCCACTGGGTCAGCCGGGTGAAGCCGACCATCATCAGCGCGTGGCGCAGGGAATCGACCTCGCTGCGCAGGTTGAACGCCGCCGAGTTGACGAACAGCAGCAGCCGGTAGACCAGCACCGGATCCTGGCGCACCAGGCGCTCGATCTGGTCGAGCGAGACGTCGCGCTCGATGGCCAGCAGCAGGTGCGTGATCATGTGGGCGTCGCACGACGGCGGGCGGTGGCGGCGGGCGTAGAGCACGTCGGCATCGGGCCAGTCCAGGACGCCCCAGGCACCGGCTTCGTCAAGGCAATGGTCGGCCAGCGCGCGCGAAGCCACGCCCTCGTAGATCTGGCCCGGCATCACCGGGCTGCGGCGGGTGGGCGGCGGCCCGCCTTCGACCGGGCGCGCGGCCAGCGCCTGCAAGACCTCTTCGGGGCTGAGGGTCAGGAGGCTGAGCACGTCCAGCGGCGCGATGACTTCGCCCTGCACCTCGGCCAGATCGGCGTGGCGCAGCAGGCGGTGCCCCTTGCGGACGGCGATCGCCAGCCAGGCCATGCCCTCGGGCGTGCGGAACGGCGCCGAGGGCACTTCGATCCAGGTGTTGGGCACCGGTTCGCACGCCAGCGCCTGCATGAGCATGCGCGGGGTGTCGGGTGCGACGATGAGCGCGGGCGCGGAGATGGGCCAGTCGTCGCCCAGCACCTGCATGAGGTGGCGCGCGTCCACCGCCTTCGGGTTGAGCGTGCACATGGGCATGCGCACGGCCGCCAACTGGCGGGACCGGTTCCAGACGGGCTGGTACCCGAGCGCGATGCTGTCGAGAACGGTGCGGCTGTGACCCATGGCGTCTCCGGTTCAGCGCCGGCTCATCCGAGGTACTGGAACAGCGACAGGCGCTGCACCTGGGCATAAGACTGGAGCGCCGCCTGCAGACCCACCTGCTGATTCTGGAAATCAGAGATGCCCTTGATCATGTCCATGTCCACCAGCGACGACTGTTCGGCTTCGTACTCCACCTGACGGTCGGCCAGCCGATTGTCCAACGAATCGGCCCGGTTGAGCCACTGGCCAGCCTGGCTGCGGGCAGCGAGCACGCGGTCGTAGCCGGCGTCCAGCTCGGTCAGTGCGCGGCCCAGGGCCTGGGTCAGTTGCGGCGTCTGCCCGGTGCTGGCGCCGTTGAGGGCGTCGATGGCGTCCTGCATCACCCGGAACAGGTCGGTCGACCCGCTCACCGGATCGACGGCCACGCTGTCACCGGCCTTCGGCTGCCCTTTCAGCTCGACGGCCAGACCGTCGAATTCGATGGTGCCCGGCTGGTAGGCGACACCGCTGTGCGCGGGCACCGGCAGGCCGGTGGTGGTGTCGGTCACCGTGTACTGCAGGGTGCCCCCGGCGTTGGCGAAACTGATGCTGTAGCCGTGGCCGGTCACCGCAGCAGGGTCGGCCACGCGGCCGATGTCGGTGGTGACACTGCCGGCGTTGCCGCTGCCCAGCGCCACGGTGAAGGTGCCGTTGCCCGGTGGCACGCTCATCCAGACCGACTGACCATCAAGCGATTGCGGCAGTGTGAGGTCGCCAGCGGCCACCTGGCCGCTCTGCCCGTCAAAGCGCACACCGTTGCCGCCGGGGCCGTACACCTCGACAAACGGCACCGAGGAGCCGCCCTGCCCCCCAAAGAGCGTGCGCCCCATGCTGTCGGTCTGGTTGGCCACGGCGAGCAACTGGTCGCGCAGACCTTCGATTTCCTGCGCGATGCTTTTGTAGTCGGCGCTGCCGTAGGTGGCGTTGCCGGCCTTCAGGAACAGTTCACGCACCTGCTGGATGGTTTCGCCCGCCGAGCCGAGCGCACTCTCGACCTGGGCCAGACTGGTGCGCGAAGCCTCCACCGCGCGCTGGTCGGCCACGGCGCGGGCCAGGCGGTTCTGCGCCGCTTCGGCCTGCACGGCGGCGGCCGGGTCGTCGCTGGCGCGCTGCACGCGCTTGCCCGCAGACAGCTGCGCCTGCAGTTGCGCCAGATCCGACTGGCGCTTGTTGAGGTTCGCGACGGTCGTGTCGTAGCTGTGGGCGGTGGCGACTCGCATGACGGGGATCTCTCAGTTCATCAACGCACGGTCTGCAAAATGGTGTCGAACATGCTCTGCGCCATCTGCAGCAGCTTGGCCGAGGCCTGGTATGCCTGCTGGTACTGCAGCAGGCGCGCGGCTTCTTCGTCGAGGTTCACCCCCGACACCGACTGGCGCGCCGTTTCGGCGCTGGCGGCGATGCTGCTCGAATAGGTGGCCGCGAACTGGGCGCCCTGCACCCGCGTCCCCAGATCGGAGATCACCGTGCCGTAGCCGTTGGACAGACTCACACCGTCGTAGGTCGTCAGATCGCGCAGGGCCAGCATGCCGTTGGCGTTGCCGGCGTTCTGCTGCCCACCACCGGCCGGAGTGGCCGTGACGGAGAACGAATCGCCCGCCGAGGGTGTGCCCCGCAGCGTCAGGCTCCAGCCGTTGAACTGCATCGGCTGACCCGGGGTGTAGTTGTAACTGGCCGGCGGGCCCGGGTTGTCGGGCGCGGGATTGTCCGGGCCCAGGCCCGTGACGGTGAAGCTGCCGTCGGCCTGGAACGTGATGGTCACCGGATCGGTGAGGTTGGCGGAATCGCTGACCGCGTACAGGTTCTCGATCGACGCGCCGCCGGTGTTGCCGCTGGCGGGCGTGATGATCACCGGGCTGCCGGCTGCCAGGCGGTCGGCCGCGCTCACGGCCATCTGCATGTTGCGCGCGACGTCGGCATAGGGTTTGATGAGGAACACGTCCCCCACCGCCCCGGAGCCGCTGGCGGCCTCGAACTGCAGGCCGTCGAACGTGGCGGGCAGGCTGCCGAACGACTGGCTGGTGCCGTCGGACAGGCGCACCAGGGTCACCCCGCTGGCATCGAAACGCATTTCGTAGTTCGACGCCTGGAGCTGCGTCGCGTCGGCCACCGACGCGGCGATCTGCGCGGTGCCGGTATTGCCGACCGCCGCCAGGCCCTGTGCAGGGGCCGCGGCGACGAAGAAATCGCCACCGGCATTGCCCTGCAGGTCCACCCCCAGCTGGTGCTGCGCGTTGACCGTGCTCGACAGCACGAGCGCCATGCGCCCGAGCTGGTTCTGCGCCGACGCCAGGTCCTGCGTCATGAAGGTCATCAGGCCACCGAGTTCACCGCCCAGCGAGCTGGGTGCCAGCGTCATGGAATAGCCCGACTGCTTGAAGACCACGTTGATCTGCGACGGATCGGTGGTGTTGCGCTCCACCGCCAGGCTGGACGCCTTGGTGCCCAGCACCAGCGGCTGGCTGCCGCCGGCGAACACGCTGAGCGTGCCGTCGTCGGCGGCCACGGTGGACACCTGCATGAGCTGGCTGAGCTCGGCCACCAGCTTGTCGCGCTGGTCGAGCAGGTCGTTGGGCGAGCTCTTGCTGCCCTGCGCCTCGATGATCTTCTGGTTGATCTTGGCAATGTCCTCGGACAGCCGGTTGACCTGCGTCACCGTGTCGGTGACCTGCTGCGACGTGGTGCGCGCCAGCAGGTCGATCTGGGTGGCCGTCTCGCGCAGGCGGGAGGCCAGTTCCTCGCCACGGCCGAGCACCACCACGCGCGCGGCCTGGTTGGTCGGCGACGAGGCCACGTCGGTCCAGGCGTTGAGCAGTTCGTTGACGGAGGCACCCAGCCCGTCTTCGCCCACCGGGAACAGGTTCTCCAGCTGCTGCAGGCGTGCCAGACGGGTGCTGTCGGCGGCCGCCAGCGAGGCCGTGAGTTGCGCCTCCCGGGTGAGGTACACGTCGTGGGCCCGGGTCACGGAGTCGATCTGGACCCCCATGCCGTAGTACTGCGAACCCAGTTGCTGGTAACCGGCCGACGCCAGGTTGGCCGTCTGCCGCGAATACCCGGCCGTGTTGACGTTGGCGATGTTGTTGCCGATGACCTGCAGCGTCGACAGGTTGGTGTTGAGCGCCCGGGTGGCGATGTTCAGAACCGATGCCATGTTGCGCCCCGTGTCAGCTGTTCAGGCGCTGCAGGCTCAGCGCGGTGTTGATCGCCCGCCCCAGCTTGTGGGCGTACTGCGGGTCGGTCGCGTAGCCGGCCTTCTGCAGGCTGCTGGCGAAACCGTGCGCCGAGTCGAGCTGGTCCATGACCTTGCCATAGCGAGGGCTCTGGCTGATCAGGCGCGCATAGTCGCGGAACGAATCGGCGTAGGAGTCGTAGGCGCGGAACTTGGCCACGGTCTTGCGCGGCACGCCATCGACGTATTCGGTGGTGGTGATCTCGGCAACCTTGCCCTTCCAGTTCGCACCGGCCTTGATGCCGAACAGGTTGAACGCGGGCGAGCCGTCCTTCATGCGGATCTCGCTGCGGCCCCAGCCGGTCTCGTGGCCGGCCTGCCCGAGCATGAAGCTGGCCGGAATGCCGGACTCGCTCGCCACCTGGGCCGCCGCCTCGCCGTGCTGGGCCACAAAGCCGCTCTGCCGCGTGCTGGCCGCGCCAACGCGGCTGACGGTGCTGGGCACGCCCGCCACGTCGGTGCCGGCGGCCTCGCGCTGCACCGCCCGCACGGCGGAGCGGTTCAGCGGCTTGAACACGGGCGCTTCCGTCGGTGCGCCCTCGGGGTTCATCTGGCGCGAGAGCTGGCGCTCGATGGCTTCGCTCAGGCCCCCGGGCATGCCGGTCATCTGCACGGCGAACTGCTGGTCGAGCAGGTCGCTGCCCAGCGCCGAGCCGTCGTTGTCCATGAGGCCGGACTTCTGCGTGGCCTCGCGCATGCTCTTGAGCAACTCACGCATGAACAGGGCTTCAAACTGCCGCGCAGCTTCCTTGACCGATTGCCGGTCGCCGCCCTTGGCCACGCCGTAGCGCAGCGCATTGAGCGCCGACGGATCGGCCGCCAGGCCTTGCGGGGTGAGCATCGACGGCGTGCTCATGGCGGCCTCAGATCACTTCCAGCTCGGCGTTCATGGCGCCGGCGGCCTTGATGGCCTGGAGGATGGCGAGCAGGTCCTGCGGCGTGGCACCCAGGCCATTGAGCAGGCGCACCAGGTCGGCCAGTTGCGGGGCCGCGTCCATCTGGATGACCGCACCACCGTCCTGACTGATCTTGATGTCGGCCTTTTCAGCCACCACGGTCTGCCCGCCCGACAGCGGGTTCGGCTGGCTGACCACCGGGGTCGAGCTGATGCTCACCGACAGATTGCCGTGCGCCACCGCACAGGCGCTCAGGGTGACGGCCTGGTTCATCACGATGGAGCCGGTGCGCGTGTTCACGATCACCCGCGCGGCGGGCACCGTGGCTTCGAGCTGCAGCTCTTCCACTTCGGCCATGAACACCACGCGGGCGTTCGGATCGATCGGCGCGCGCAGGCGCACCACCCGGCCGTCGAGCGCCTGGGCCACGTCGGTGCCCATGCGGTCGTTGATCGCCTGCGCCACGCGGCGGGCGGTCTGGAAGTCGGCGGCATTCAGCCCCAGATCGATGGTGTCGCCGAGCGCGAACGGGGTCGGCACGCTGCGTTCGACCTGGGCGCCCGACGGGATGCGGCCCGCGCTCAGGTGGTTGATCTGCACCTTGCTGCCACCGGCCGACGCCCCGGCGCCGCCCACCAGCATGTTGCCCTGGGCGAGCGCATAGATTTCGCCGTCGGCGCCTTTGAGCGGTGTGGCAATCAGCGTGCCGCCACGCAGCGACTTGGCATTGCCGATGCTGGAGACGGTCACATCGATCAACTGGCCCGGCTGCGCGAACGGCGGCAGTTGCGCCGTGACCATGACGGCCGCCACATTCTTCATCTGCACCTTGGCATCGGCCGGCAGCGTCAGGCCGAGCTGCTGCAGGTAGTTGCTCATGCTCTGCGTGGTGTAGGGCATCTGCGTGGTCTGGTCGCCGGTGCCGTCCAGACCCACGACCAGGCCAAACCCGGTGAGCTGGTTGGTGCGCACGCCCTGCACGGCCGCAATCTCCTTGATGCGGATGGCGTGCGCCGTCTGCGGTACGGCCAGCCACAGGGCCAGGCCGGCGGCCAGCAGCAGCCAGACCATGGCGCGGCGCAGGCGGGCGGTGGGCGTCGCGCTCCGGGCCCGGGCCACGAAGATGCCGCGCCGGAAGCCGCCCTGGCGGTAGGGGGAGCGGAGGAGGAACTTCATGACGCGATCCTAGGTCGCCGTCAGAACGGCATAACGTTCAAAAAGAACCGCCCGAGCCAGCCAATTGAGAGCGCTTCGTTCGTGGCGCCGCGCCCCTTGGACTCGATGCGCGCATTGGCCACCTGGGTCGAGGCGACCACGTTGCCCGGCCGGATGTTGCGCGGATCGACCGTGCCGGAAAAGCGCAGCACGTCGACGTTGTGGTTGACCCCGATCTGCTTGTCGCCCACCACCACGAGGTGACCGTTGGGCAGCACCTGCTGCACGGTGACGGTGATCACGCCGGAGAAGTCGTTGGCGTTTTCGTTGTCGCCCTTGCCCGAGAAGGTGTTGGACGATTCGCCACCGAGATTGAAGTTGCGGTCGCGCGTGAGTTCCTTGGCCCGGATGCCGGGAATGGCCGAGACGCTGCCGGAGACGCTGCCGCTGCGATCGAGCGAAGCGGTCGACGACTGGCTCGCGCTGACCTTCTCGGTGATCTGGATGGTCAGCGTGTCGCCCGGCAGGCGGGCGCGGGCGTCTTCGAACGCCGGCCGGTACGCCACGGCCTGGAAGATGCCGCCCGTGGCCACCGCCGGCGCCTGCGGCGCGGCCGGGTACTGGATGGGCGTGGCGGGCAGCACCTCGACCGGCTGGGTGGTGCAGCCGGCCAGCGCCAGCAGCGCGCCCAGGCCCACCCAGCGGGCCCAGGACGACAAAGACAACAGGGTGCGCTTCATGGCACGCTCCTTGGATCGGGGGCGACAGACCTCACAGCTGCGACAGACGCTGGAGCATCTGGTCGGAAGTCTGGATGGCCTTGGAATTCATTTCGTAGGCACGCTGGGTCTGGATCATGGTCACCAGCTCCTGCACCACGTTGACGTTGGAGGTCTCGACGTAACCCTGCATCAGGTTGCCCAGCCCGCCGGTGCCCGGCGCGCCGTTGATCGGGTTGCCCGAGGCCACCGTCTCGGCGTAGAGGTTCTGGCCCAGCGGCTCCAGGCCGGCCGGGTTGACGAAGCCGGCCAGTTCGATGTTGCCCACCTGCTGCGGCTGGGCATTGCCCGGCAGCTTGACCGTGACCACGCCATCCGCACCGACCGTCACGCTCTGCGCCTCGGCCGGGATGGTGATGTCGCCGGCGATGGGCATGCCGTTGGCGGTCACCAGGCGGCCCTGCGCATCGACCTGCAGGCTGCCGTCGCGGGTGTAGCCGATATTGCCGTCGGGCATGGTCACCTGCAGGAAGCCGTTGCCGTTGACCGCGATGTCGAGCTGGTTGCCCGACTGCTGCAGGTTGCCCTGGGTGAACGAGCGCGAAGTGGCCACGGTGCGCACACCCAGGCCCAGCTGCAAGCCAGTGGGCAGGTTGTTCTGCTCGGTGGCCGCGCCACCGACCTGGCGCAGGTTCTGGTACATCAGGTCTTCGAACACGGCATTGGCGCGCTTGAAGCCGTTGGTCGAGCTGTTGGCCAGGTTGTTGGAAATCACGTCCAGCTGCGTCTGCTGGGCCTGCATGCCGGTCTTGGAAATCCAGAGCGAATTGATCATGGTGTTCTCCTGGGAGGGCTTCAGCCGTTGAGACTGAGCAGCTGGGCCGCGGCCCGGTCGTTGGTTTCGCTGTTCTGCAGCAGGCGCATCTGGGCTTCGAACTGGCGGGCCACGGCGATCATCCCGACCATGGCCTCGATGGCGTTGACGTTGCTGCCTTCGAGCGCCCCACCCTGCACGCGCGCCAGGTTGTCGGCCGGCAGCGGTGCGCCCTGCGTGGGCCGGAACAGACCGTCTTCGCTGCGCGCGATGCGGTCCAGATCGTTGGGCGTGACCAGCTTGAGCCGGCCCAGCGCCTGCGCGGGCTGGTCGCCCACCTGCGTGGTGATCGTGCCGTCATCGCCGATGTCGACTTTGGCCCCCTGGGGGATGTTGATCGGGGCGTCGCCCTGGTCGAGCACGGGCAGGCCGTTCGCGGTGACCAGCAAGCCTTCGGCATTCACTTCGAACGCCCCGGCACGGGTGTAGGCCTCGGTGCCGTCCAGCCCCTGCACCGCGAAGTAGGCGCCGCCGCGGGCTGCCACGTCGAGGCTGCGCCCGGTCGGGTTGACCGGTCCGGGCGCGTCGGAATGCCCCGCCGTCGCTTCCAGCGCGAACACCCGCGTGCTGGCCCCGTCGCCGCGCACCGGCACGGCGCGGAACGTGGCCAGCTCGGCGCGGAACCCGGGCGTGGACGCATTGGCCAGGTTGTTCGCCAGCAGTTGCTGGCGATACTGCGCGGCGTTGGCGCCGGTCATGGCGGTGTAGATCATGCGGTCCATACGGGTCTCCGAAAGCGCCGGGTATCAGCCTGCTTCAGCGCATGTTGAGCAGCGTGCTCATGATCTGGTCCTGCGTCTTGATGGTCTGCGCGTTGGCCTGGTAGGCGCGCTGCGCGGTCATCAGGTTGACCAGTTCGCCGGTGAGGTCGACGTTGGAGTCCTCCAGCGCACCGGCCCGCAGGTAGCCCAGCTTGCCTTCGCCGGGTGCACCGCGCACCGGCTCGCCCGACGCGTAGGTGGCCGTCCAGTAACCACCGCTGCTGGGCGACAGGCCCTGCACGTTGCGGAAGTTCACCAGCGCGATCTGGCCCGCGGCCTGGGTCTGTCCGTTCGAATACTGCGCGGTGATGATGCCGTCGTCACCAATGCTCAGGCTGGTGAGTTCACCCGGGCGGTAGCCGTCCTGAGACAGATCGGTCACGGCGTAGTCCAGCCCCATCTGCGACGCGGCGGAAAAGTCCAGATCGACCATGAAGGTCTGCGTCGGGTCGTTGGGCGAAGCCAGTTGCAGTTGCGGCACCACGGTGGCCGGGTCCAGCGTGCCGTCGGCCAGGAAGTTCAGCTGGAACGGCGTCGAGGCGGCCGGGTCGGAGCCGTTGACGCTGGTGTAGACGTTCCAGGTGTTGTTGGCCGTCTTCTCGAACACGAAGCCCACGGGGATTTCGATGCCCTGCGCATCGAAGGCCGTCAGCGAGGTGCTGTAGGTGCCGAAGGGCGTGGACGTGTTCGGCACGATGGGCGAGCGAGCGTCCAGGTTCAGCTCGGCCGCGATGCTGGTCGTGGTCTTGGCCGTGATCACCCCGCCCGTGGGCAGGCTCAGCGGCACGGTGTCGAAGCCGGTGCGGGCACCGTTGGTGTCGGTCTGGTAGCCCATGAGGCGGGCGCCGTCGCCGGTCACGATGTTGCCCGCGGCGTCGAGCTTGAACATGCCGGCCCGCGAATAGGCCATGGTGCCGTCCTGCATCTTCACTTCGAAGAAGCCGTTGCCGTTGATGGCGACATCGAGGTCGTTGCCGGTGACGGTGATGTTGCCTTGCGTGAAGAGCTGCGTGACCGCGGAGACGGTCACGCCGATGCCGGCGTTGGCGCCGCCGGACGAGTTGATCGACTTGGCGTAGAGCTCACCGAATTCGGCGCGCGACGCTTTCATGCCCACGGTGTTGGCGTTGGCGATGTTGTGGCCGATGACGTCCAGATTGCGGCTGGCGCTGTTCAGACCGGAGAGACCTTGCTGGAAAGCCATGGTGTTGTCCTTGAGGAAGGGAAAGAAAGGGTCGCGCTCACATGAAGCCGCGGGCCTGGGTGTAGGCCACGGCACGTCCGTTGGCCAGTTGCAGCGTGATCGCACCGTTGGCGAAACTCACCGAATCGACCTTCTGGGGCGACAGCGCGGTGTTGGCGACCGCGTCGCCGTTGTCGGCCACGGAGCGCACCACGAACTTGGTCACGGTGGTCGGATCGATGCTGCCGGCGTCCCAGTCGAAGGTGTGCTGGCCCGCACCCTGGGCGCCCAGCTTGAGCGTCTCCAGAACCTGGCCGGAACTGCCGATCACGTCGACCTCGACGGTCTTGGCGTCGGCAGCAAGGTTGTAGGCCCCGGTGCCCGTGGTGCCGTCGAAAGCCAGGGTGTTGCCTTCCACCAGGGCATGGCGGCCGATGAGCGCGGCGCCCTGCATGCCGGCCGACTGCGAGGCCATGCTCTTGAGCGTGTCGTTGAGCTGCTGGATGCCGCTGACCGTGTTGATCTGCGCCATCTGCGAGGTCATCTGCGCGTTGTCCATCGGGTTGAGCGGATCCTGGTTGTTGATCTGGGCGACCAGCAGCTTCAGAAAGCGGTCCTGCGAAGATTGCGCGTCGGTGGCGTTGTTCGAGGTCTTGGCCGTGGTACTGCCCACGGTCGTGCCGAGGTTGCTCAGGTCGAGGGCAGATGTCAGCATGGTCATGGCAATGGCTCCTGGTTACTGGCCCATCTGCAGCGTCTTGAGCAGCAGCTGTTTGGCGGTGTTCATGACTTCGACGTTGTTCTGGTAGGAGCGCGAGGCCGAGATCATGTTGACCATCTCCTCCACCGGATTGACGTTGGAATGCGTCACATACCCCTCGGCGTCCGCGCTCGGGTGCTGCGGGTTGAACACGCGGCGCCCCGGGGTTTCGTTTTCGGTGATGGTCTGCACCTTCACGCCCGCGCTGCCGGCATCACCGAACGGCACGGTCTGGAACACCACCTGGCGGGCCTTGTAGGTCTGGCCGTCGGGGCCGGCCACGGCGTCGACGTTGGCCAGGTTGCTGGCCACCACATTCAGGCGCTGTGCCTGGGAGCTGATGGCGCTGCCCGACACATTGAAGATGGAGAACATGGACATGGAAAATCTCCTGGCTGCGCGCCGTCACTGGCCGGTGATGGCGCTGAGCATGGTCTTCACATGCCCGTTGATGAAGCGCAGCGTGGACTCGTAGCGGATGCTGTTGTCGACGAAGTTGGCGCGCTCGCGGTCCAGATCGACCGAGTTGCCGTCCTGGCTGGGTTCGGTCTGCACCGTGTAGGCCAGACGCGGCTTGAGCGGATCGCTGCCGCCCAGGCTCATGTGGCGCGCGTCGGTCAACGCCACCGTGCCCAACTGCCCGCCGCTCTGGGCATTCTTCAGCGCGGCCGCAAAATCGAAGTCCCGCGCCACGTACCCGGGGGTGTCGGCATTGGCGATGTTGCTCGCCAGCACCTGCTGGCGCTGCGCACGCAGCATGAGCGCTTGGGCATGGAAGTCCATGCGGGCGGTCATCTGTTCAAACATGCACACCTCCGGTCCAAAGGGTTCGGGACATGGGCCGCCAGTGACCGGTTTTCCGGCGCAGCGCGACCCGCATGCGACCAAGTATGGGAAAACTTGAGGGCCCGCAAGCCCGGAAAAAGGCGCCGCAATGCCGGGCATTTCGCTGCTTTGTGGCGCCCGGACCCGTCCTACATTGAGGGCATGGTCCACGTTCAAGCTCCCCTTTCTGTCAGCACCGCGCGCCGCGCCGCTGCCTGGCTGGCGCTGGGCGGTGTGCTGCTGGCCGCCGCCCTGGCATCGCCCGCGCGGGCGCAAGGCGCCCTGGTCCCCGCCGCACCCGTGGCCGCCACGGGTGAACTGGCAGGGCTGGAGCAGATCGCGCGCGACTGGCTCGAACCGGCCCTGTCTGCCGGGGGCCTCGAAAACGCCCAGTTGCGCCCCGAGGTGATCGTGGGCCAGCTCGACTCGCGCCTGCGCCTGACCACCTGTCAGCGCATCGAACCCTATCTGCCACCCGGCACCCGGCTCTGGGGCCGCAGCCGGATCGGCCTGCGCTGCCTCGAAGGTCCGGTGCGCTGGAACGTGTTCCTGCCGGTCACCGTCAAGGCCTGGGGCCCGGCCTGGGTGCTCAAGCGCCCCGTGCCGGCCGGCACCGCCCTGGTTCAGGACGACGCCGAACTGGCCGAAATCGACTGGGCGGAGCATCCCGCCAGCGTGCTGGCCGACCCCGGTCTCTGGCAGGGCCAGCAGGCGGCTTTCGCCCTGTCGGCCGGCCAGACCCTGCGCCAGAACATGGTGCGCCCGATCCCGGCCTTCGCCCCGGGCACCCAGGTCCGCGTCTCCACCCGCGCCGGCGCGCTGGAGGTCGTGGTCACCGGCCAGGCCCTGGGCGTGGGCGTCACGGGCCAACTGGTGCGGGTCCGGCTGGCCGGTGGCAAAGTCATCAGCGGCACCGTGCGCGACAGCCAGACGGTCGAAGTCCAGCTCTGAGCGGTAAGCCCTTAGCATCCATTCCCGCCCCGCATCCCGAAAAAAGACCTAAAGTCGCCCTTCAATTCGCCGATAGTCTTTCCAAACGCCCCTTTTGGGGTCATGGAGAGTGCCATGAAAATCGAGTCATCAACCCCGGATTCCTACATCGGTTCCGTGGCCGGCGGCCCCCAGAAGGCCGCCGAGCAGCGTCCCAACGCGGGCGCCGAAGCCGCTGCCGCTGCGGGGGCTGCGGCCCGTCCGGCTGCGCCTGGTGTGACCGTTTCGCTGTCGGCATCGACCACCCAGGCCCTGTCTGGCGCCGGTTCGAGTGGTGGCAGCGAGGTCTTCAACACCGAAAAAGTCGAGGCCATGAAAGCCGCCATCGCCGATGGCAGCTTCAAGGCCAACCCTGAAGCCATTGCCGACAAGCTGCTGTCCAACGCTGCTGAAATGCTCAGCGCCGGCCAGCGCGGCTGATACCCCCTCACCAGGAGCGCCCCATGCCCCCTTCGCAGTCCACCCCCCGGCATCCCTGGACCGTGGCGCTGCAGGTCGGCCTGGATGCGCTCGAATCCGCCCTGCTGCGGGGCGATGCCGACGCGGTCGAACGCGCCAGCACCCATGTGCAGGGCGTGTTGCAGAAAGCGCCGCCGACCGCTGAATTTGGCGTCCCGGGCAGCTTGCTGCGCCTGGAAATGACCCAGGCCGCGCACCGCTTCGGCCAACTGCGGCAGGCCGTGATGCGCGCCGCCGCCCAGAACCAGCGCGCCATCCAGAGCCTGATGCCGTCGCAAGCCCCAACCTACGGCCGCCCCCTGGCGGGCGCCGCCCGTTCGTCCACCGGCGGTGCGGGCCACGCCTACCTGAGCGCCTGACCCCCGGTCACCAGCCCGCCCCTTGCGGGCACCCACAGGCCGCCTTCGGGCGGCCTCGGTGTTTTCAGGTGCCCAGCAACTGGTCCGCCAGATGCCCGATGTCGCGGGCATGCCACGGGTTGTCGGGTGACGGCGTCACGTCTTTGGGCCGCTGGCGTCCGAATTCCCAGGGCCGTTCCACATAGGCGGTCATCAGGCCGTGGGAGCGGGCAGCGTCCAGATCGTCCTGGTGCGCCGCGGCCATCAGCACCTCGCCCGGCTGCAGACCGAAGGCCTCGACCGCCCCCAGGTAGGTGCGCGGATCGGGCTTGTAGGCCTGGAACACCTCGGTCGACAGCACGCAGTCCCAGGGCAGGCCAGCGCGTTTGGCCATGGCGGTCAGCAAGGCCAGGTTGCCGTTCGACAGCGGTGCGATGGTGAAACGGCTGCGCAAACGGGTCAGCCCGGCCACGCTGTCGGGCCAGGGATCGAGACGGTGCCAGACGCGGTTGAGATCGGCTCTCTCGGCTTCGCTCAGGCCCCCCAGGCCGAAACGGGGCAGCAGGCCATCCAGAATCTCCCGGTGCAGCACGTCCAGGCGCACCCAGCCGCGCGCGCCCGAACGCACCCCCTGCATGGCCGGCTGGTAGCCGGCGCGCCAGGCGAGCGCCAAGGCATTGGCGTCCACCGAAGGAAAGCGTTCGCTCACTTCTTTGACAATGCTGCCGTGCCAGTCGACGACGGTGCCGAAAACATCAAAGACGATCAGACGGGGCTGGGCGGCAGGCATGTTCATGCCGGTCATCATAGACACCCGCCACCGCCCTCAAGGGCCGGGCAGCAGGCGAAGCACGCGCCCCTGGCGCTCATCGGTGAGCACATACAGGAAGCCGTCGGGGCCCTGGCGCACGTCGCGCAGGCGCTCGCCGATGTCGGGCAGCAGGCGGTCCTCGCGCACCACGCGGGCGCCGTCGAGCTGCAGCCGGGCCAGATAGCGGAATTTGAGCGATGCCACCAGCAGGCTGCCGCGCAACGCCGGGCCGTAACGGTCGCTGGTCACAAACGCCATGCCGGCCGGCGCGATCGACGGGGTCCACTGGTGCAGGGGCTGCTCCATCCCCGACTGTGCCGTGAGACCGGCACCGATCGGGCCACCACCGTAGTTTTCGCCATACGTGATGACCGGCCAGCCGTAATTTTTGCCGGCTTCGGGGCGGTTGATCTCGTCGCCCCCCTGCGGGCCGTGTTCGCTGGTCCAGAGGCGCCCGTCCGGGCCGATGGCGGCGCCTTGCAGGTTGCGGTGGCCCAGGCTCCAGATCTCGGGCCGGGCCCCAGTCTGCCCGACAAACGGGTTGTCGGGCGGCACGCTGCCGTCCTTGCGGATGCGCACCACCTTGCCGTGGTGGTTGTCCAGGGTCTGCGCATCGTCCTTGCGGAAAAAGCGGTCGCCCAAGGTGAGAAACAGCGTGCCGTCGGCCGCCTCGGCGATGCGGCAGCCGAAATGCAGCCGGCTGTCGGTCTTGGGCTGCTGGCTGAAGATCACCTGCACCGCTTCCAGGCGGCGGGCGTCGGCCGACAGTTGCGCCCGCGCCAGCGCCGTGGAATGGCCCGGCCCTTCGGCCGCCGGCTCCGCGTAACACAGGTACACGGTGCGGTTGGTGGCAAAGCCGCTGTCCACCGCCACGTCGAGCAAACCACCCTGCCCGACCGCTGCCACCCGGGGAACGCCGTCCAGCGGCGGCCCCACCCGGCCGTCGGCGTCAATGAGCCGCAAGCGCCCGGGACGTTCGGTCACCAGCATCCGGCCATCGCCGAGGAAAGCCAGCCCCCAGGGGTTGACCAGCCCGCTGGCCACGGTTTCCACCTGCAGCGCCGGCAGGTCTTGGGCCCGGGCGGGCACCGTGTTCAGGACAACGGCCAGCAACAGGCCGCCATGGAAGGCAAGACGGGACAGGGGCATGGGCATGGACTCCGGCCACACAAGATACCGGCTTGACCCCGCCCCCGCGCAGGGGTTCCCGCGCACGCGGCTCAGCCGAACGGGCGCACCCCGATCAGCGCCGCGTGGGCCCAGAACACGAAGACGGCGTACAGGGCCAGGCCCCCGATCAGGGCGATGGCGTCGTTGGCCCGCCCCGCGGGCAAGGCCGGCACCGCCCGCGGATGGCCGGCCGCCTCACGCCACCGCACCGCGATGCGGTCGGCCACGGCCCAGGCCAGAAAGCCGCCGAACAGCAGCACGTCGGCCAGGCTACCGCCCGTCACCGACTGCGCCAGCAGGTGCGAAAGCGCCCAGAGCTTGACCGCCAGCAGCATGGGGTGACGCGTCCGCCGCTGGATGCGCCCGGGCAGGTAGGCCGCGAGCAGCAGCACGAACACCGGCAGCATCAGCAGGGCGGCCAGATGGCGCATGCCCGCAGGCAGGCTGTAGAGCAGCACCGGGGTTTCGCGGGCCAGGCCGTAGCCCCAGATGATGAGCCCGAAGCCCACGATCGCCACCAGCGAATACAGGCTTTTGTAGGCGCCTTCGCCCCGGCCGGCGATCCAGCGCTGGCGCGCAGCAGGCGCGACGATGCCGATCGAATGCACGCCGAGAAACAAGACAAGGCCAAGAATCAGTGGAATCATGCGTGGGGCTCCTGGTTCGGTGCCCCACTGTAGCGCGAGCGCGTGACCGCGCCACGCCCTGGGACGAGATCAGTCCAGCAGGGCTGCGAGACCACCTTCGGGTTCGAAACGCTGGTTGCGGTGGGTCAGCCGCGTCGGCCCCGCCCACAAGCGCGTGGGCAGCGGGTGGCGCGGATCGCCGGGGTAGCAGATCACGCGCTGGCCCCCTTCGTCGTCGAAGGGTTCGGGCTCGATGCAAGGCGGGCGGCGGGTGCCGGCCAGCGCGAGCGCATCGGCCACACGCGGCAGCCGCGCCAGTTCGGCCAGGCTCATGATCTGCGGCGGCGCCAGATCGATGGCGCCGTCCCAGTAGCGCTGCAAGGCCTGGCGCGGCGTGGTCCAGACCGCCTCCGTCGCCTCGTGGTTGTCGTGCACCACCGTCTGCCCGGCCGGAGCCGGGGCCACGAAGAAGCGCGTATCGAAGCGCTTGTTGGTGACCGAGGGTTGGCGCGGGGTGATCCAGCGCGACCACGGCAACAGCTGCGCCGGGTCCAGCCGCAGGCCGCACTCTTCGGCCGTCTCGCGCAGCGCCGCCACGTACAGCGCCACCGCCACGCCGGGGGGCAGGTCGGGCTCGCCCAGGGCGGCGTGCCAGTCGCCGGCGGCACGCAGGCCCAGCCAGTCCGGGGCATGGTGATCGGCCGCATCGAGCTTGCCGCCGGGAAACACGTGCACGCCACCGAGCACGCCGGAGCGCACATGGCGGCGAATCAGCAGCACCTCCAGACCGTCGGAGGCATCGCGCACCACCATCACGGTGGCGGCGGGCAGGGGTGGGGTCAGAACGACTTCGGCATTGAGCGGGATGGCCATGCCGGGATTGTGGCAGCGGCCCCGGCGACAACCTGTCCGGTCGCCGACAGGCCGGTCAGGCGTTCAGGTCTTCTCGGAGGGTGCGAACATGTGGGTACCGAAGTACAGACTCATGCGGTACAGCGTCTCGACCTGGCGGTAGAAGATGATGTACTTCTTGCGTGGACCGCCCCGGGTGAGGCCCATTTCGGGCGTACGGAAGTCCACAAAAAAACCCGCATCGGATGCCACTTTCACCAGCGACAGCGGGGTCCAGTACGCGACGTGCCCATTCTCGAACGGGTACTGGTGCAGGTTGATGTCGGTGCCATCGTAGATGTTGGAGCTGCAGATCAGGATGCCGTCGTCTTTCACCAGCCGCAGCAACGAAGCGAAGTGCGCCACCGGCTCGGTGAAATGCTCGATCACTTCGCAGGCAATCACCACATCGGACGGTGTAGCGTCGGCAATCGGCTCAAAGTTGGCGGCTTCCTGGAAATTCTCCATATCGGTCAGCTTGGTCTTGGCCTGGGGAAACCGCTTCTCCAGCCAGCGCCAATCGGTATTCATCCCCGAGCCGAAAAAACTGACTTCGGCAGTGGGGCGGTCCAGCACCTCGATACCCATCTCCGCCATGTAGAACTCACGCCCGGGCCGCTCGTCGTTGGCGTTACGCAGTGCACGCAACGAACCACCCATGCTGTCCTTGCGGATGTCCCTGAAAAACACCGCGACATTTTCGGGAAAACGAACCAGACCGCAGGTCTGGCAGTGGCAACCCGTCATGGCCTTTCCCTGGTGGGGTCGTACCCGGCAGACATAGTGCTGGCGAAAGACCTCGCCGCCACACACAGGACACGGTCCGGCATCGGGCTCAACCGCCTGGGTTGCGGCAGCAGCTCCTTCGGGCATAGGAATTTCAGACACGGGCAACGACTCCTGTATCGGTGGAACTCATCAGCTTGGCGGCTGTCAGGGCCACCTCGTACGGGCTGAGCAGGGTGCGCGAATCCTCGCCGCTGAAGTTGCTGCGGCGCATGGCGGTGTCGGTGCGGCCGGGCACGATGCAGTTGACCCGGATGCCGTCGGCCATCCACTCGTCGGCCAGCGCCTGGGTGAGGTTGACCACGCCCGCCTTGCATGCCGAATACGCCGAATACTCCGCGCGGCCACGGGTGAACGACGACGACGAAAACTGCAGCAACATGCCGCGCGACGCCTTCAGCACCGCGTGGCTGCACTGCGCCACGTTGAGCGCGCCGAGCAGGTTCACGGCCACCTGCTGGGCCACGTCCTGCGCCGACTGCGTCGCCAGCGGACCTTTCATGAGCAGCCCCGCGGCATTCACCACGTGGTCCACCCGGCCCCAGTCCGCCTGCGCAGCGGCCAGCGCCGCCGCCACCTGGGCCGGATCGGCGACGTCGCAGCCGTTGCGGCGCGAGAGGCTGCGCACGGTGCAGCCGGCTTCTTCCAGCACCTGCACGATGGCCTTGCCGATGCCCAGGCTGCCGCCGAACACCAGCGCGTGGCGGCCCTTGAAATCGAGCCCCGACAGGTTGGGCGAGCGCCGCTGCTGCCGGATGCGGAACAGCTCGTCGGCCAGCACCAGGTCGACAGCGTCGGTGACCTTGATGTTCTCCGAGCTGCCCTTGACAATGCGCACCGGGCTCAGCGGATTGCAGGCCAGGTAGATGCCGCAGTCGTCGGTGAAGCCACCGAGCTTTTCCTGGCCGAGCTCCTCGTAGCACTGGAGCAGCGCCGCATAACGGAAACCCTGCGGCGTCTGGCCACGGAAGATGTGGTCGCGCTTGGGGATGTTCTGGATGAAGCCGTCGCGCTCGACGATGATGGTGTCGGCCGTCTTGATGGCCACGTCGACCGCGTCGCAGGTCTGCAGCGCCGCCACCACCTCGTGAATGATCTGGTGATCCAGAAACGGCCGCGCCGCATCGTGCAGGATCACGTGCCGGGGTGCGGCGTCCTTCAGGTGCCGCAGCGCGGCCCAGGCCGAGTCCTGACGCGACGAGCCCCCGACGATGACTTCGGCCGGCGTGCCCTTGAACATCTCGCGCACGAATTCCAGCGAGTCCGCGGGCACCGTGATCAGGATGCGTGCCTGCGGGGCAAAAGACGCCAGGCAGGCGTAGCTGTGCTCCAGGATGGTCTTGCCCGCCACGCGAATGAACTGCTTGGGCACGGGCGCGTCCAGGCGCGTCCCGCTGCCGCCAGCCAGCAGCACGAAAGCGAAGTCGTTCAACATGCTTCGGCCACCTCGTGCGGGATTTCGGCGGCCAGAGTGTCGCGCACCCAACCCAGGCGCTGCAGGGTGTCTTCGCCCATGCCGCCAGGATGTGAGCGGTGCGCCCGCATCAGATCGATCACCCGCGTGAGCTTGTCCACCTGCCCGGCCTTGATCGCTTCCAGCGCCCGCAGGCGCCCGACCACCTGATAGACCTCACCGCCCACGTCCACCGTGGAAGGGGACTCCAGGTGCGAGATGTAGCCCGGATCAGGCACCCGCCAGTCGCCGAAGTTTTCGGCCAGGTTGCGCTCCACATCGTCCGGTACGTGGAAAGGAATGCCCAGGAATTGGACCGACTTCAGCTCGAACGGGGTGAAGGCGAATTTCTGCAGGTAGCCGAAGTACGACTGCACGCCCGTGACCAGCTTCCCGTTTTCGCGGTGGTAGATGAAGATGTCGATGCTGACACCGGTAGCCAGGTGCTTGATGGGGATGTGGTAGGTCTGCGCGCCCCCGATGCGGCGCGTGTCCACCGCGAAAGCACCGCTTTGCAGCAGCGCATGGATCACGGTGAACTGGTCTTCCCAGCCGATGATGCCGACGTCGACATCCTTGTCGTGGGCCAGCAACTGGCCCTCGCGCGCATAACCCAACAGCGTGCCCGACACCAGAAAGGCCTTCTGGCCCACCGGCTCCAGCGTCTGTTGCAGCGCCACCAGCGCCTGCGAGGCTTCGATCGGGTCGAACTTGGCCGGCGCCTCGGCGTCGAGCTCCCGGGTCTCGCGCTCGGCCTTGAACTCCGCCAGCTTCTCGGGCACGGCAACCTGGGCGATGAGCTGGTCCAGCCAGACCAGGGCCTGCTGGAGCTGGCCCGCATGGCAGTGCGCCTTGGCCAGATCGATCAGGCGCAGCAGCGTGTCCTGCGGCGCCTTGGCCTGGTCGGCCATGGCGATGGCGGCCGCAGGCTTGCCCGCCTGCAGGTAACACTGGCTGGCATACAGCGCCAGGCGGCTGCGGGAGTTGACGAGCGGCAGGCTGTGCGTCGGCAGCATCGCGCGGATGCGCTCATAGCACCGGCCCAGGGGCTCGGGATCGGCCTGGCGCCCCAGCAGTTGGTGGCGCACGAACAGCGACTTGGTGAGGTTCAGCCAGTCGATCAGGGGTTGCTTGCGGCGCTCACCGTCCGCGATCAGCGCTTCCAGGAGATCAAAACGGGCGTGGTCGACCGCCAACTCGGCCGCAGCCAGCCAGTCGCCGGCCTGCCCCTTGCATTTGCGCAGGGTCGAGGTGTCCGGGGCCATGGCCGTGGCCGCCAGCAACTGGCGCACGACCCATTTCAGAGGCAGGCGCTCCGGCAGGCGCGCCAGGGCCTCGCTGGCCTGACCCCGGCCCAGCGACTGGTACGCCGCGAGCCAGACCGGCCGGTCACCCGGGGCGGGCAGGTTTTCGATGCCCAGCGTCGCCAGGTAAATGGCGGTCGCCGGCAGGCGCAGCGCGCGCGCGGCCTGAAGCGTTTGCGCGTCCAGCAGCCCCCGCCCCACTTCATCGACCGTCACGCGCTCCAGAAAGGCATGGTCTTTCTGCTGCAGCAGCCGGTCGATGAGCTGGAGCCGCTCGGCCTCGTGGGATAAGACGTACATGGAGACTCCTTGGCGCAACGGCGGCGCTCAATGCTCGCGCAGCTTGGCGCGCAGCCGGGCAATGGACTGGCTGTGCAACTGGCAGATGCGCGACTCGGTCACCCCGAGCACGGCGGCGATTTCCTTGAGGTTCATGTCGTGCTCGTAGTACATCGACATGATGTGCTGCTCGCGCTCGGGCAGGTTCTTGATCGCTTCCACCAGGGCCATGCGCATGCGCTGGTCCTGCAGCATCGCGGCCGGGTCGGCCTCGGTGTCGCCCATGTGGCGGTCGAGGAAGCTCTCGTCGTCATCGCCCTGACCGGTGATGTCTTCGAGGTAGACCAGTTGCGTGCCGCGCACCTTGGCCAGCAGGGTCTGGTAATCGGCCAGACCCATGCCGAGTTCCTGCGCGATCTCGCTTTCCATCGGTGCGCGGTGGAGCTTCTGCTGCAGCCGGTGCACAGCCTGTTCGATTTCTTTCTGGCTCTTGCGCGAGCCGCGGCTCATCCAGTCGCCATCGCGCAGCTCGTCGATCATCGCGCCGCGGATGCGCTGGCTGGCAAAGGTTTCGAACTGCACGCCCTGCGAGGGTTCGTAGCGGGCGATGGCTTCGGTCAGGCCGATCATGCCGACCTGGATCAGGTCGTCGAGCTCCACGCTGGGCGGGAGCTTGGCGATCATGTGGTGCGCCAGACGCCGGACCAGCGGGCTGTATTTGCGCAGTTGGTCGTCGCGATCGAGAGTGCCTTTGGCGGTGTACATGTCCTCAACTCCATTGGGTGCCGGCCACGCCACCGGGCTGCCAGCCCCGGAACACCGGGGCCGAAGCGTCCGGTGTACCGGGTGTCACCCGAAGGTCCCTGGGCCGGCCCAGTGCGCATTCCTGCACCCGGGTTCCCCATGCAGCGGCCGGCCACACCTCGGCATCGTAGTCGAGATGGCGCCGGGCGCAATCGGTCACGGTGTCCAGCACCTTGTGCAGCACGCCGGGCGCGCCCTCGTCCGGCAGGGGCGCCAGCACGGGCGCCAGCCCCTGGGAACGCAGCAGCTTCAGCGCGCCGTAGGCATCGATGCTGGACTGGGCCAGCCCCAGCACCGGCACCAGCACGCGGGCTTCCAGATCGCGGAACAGCGTGGCCAGGGTGGCCGCGGGCGCCAGCAGCAGGAGCGCGGCCCCGTCGCCGAACGGCGCCAGCAGCCGTGTCAGGGCGGGCCGGCTGCCACCGGCACGGGCGGTTTCCTGCAGGCGCTCCAGACCGCGGGCGGCCGGCAGCACCAGCCATTCGCCGCCACCGGTCGGGCGCTCCAGGTGGGCGATGGACGGGTCCTGCAGCACGTGCAGCAGGCCGAGGTGGCTGCCGTCCGGACCGCTGCGGCGTTGCAGCGATTCGGCCGCGCTGCCGTCGAGCACGACCGGATGCCGGCCGGCCGCGGCCAGTTGCAGCGAGAGCTGGCACAGCAATTCGTAGGCGCGGGCCGGCTGGGCCGGGCTGGCCACCGGCATCACCACCGGCGAGCCGGGCCGGCGGGTGCGCAATCCGGCCGCCTGGTCGAAACCGGGCTCAAACATAGGCACCTCCGAGGTCGATGCCACGGGCGGAGGACTGCGCAAAGTAAAAACCCATTTCGCTGGCACGGGGGTCGTAGGCCGACTTGCCCTCGCTGCCCAGCGACAGCCGGACCAGGGCGGCGGCATCGGCACCCGACCAATCTTCCGGCACACGCTGGCCGTTGGCCAGTCCCCGCAACACCACCTGGTGGCGGATCAGCGCGTCCACGGCCGGGCCGAGCTTGACCGCCTCGTCCACCTTGGACAGCACCACACCGTGCAGGGTGCTGGCCTTGAAGGCCACCAGCACGTCGTCCAACGTGTCGCCGTGGGCGCCGGCGTTGAGCACCAGCGTCTTCTTGATCGCCGGCATGTCCAGCAGGTCGAGCATTTCCTGGATGCGCTGGTCGCGCTGGCCCAGGCCGGCCGTGTCGATGATCACCATGCGCTTGCCGGCCAGCAGGTTCAGCAGATCGACCAGCGCCGCGCGGTCGTGTGCCTGGTGCGCGACCACGCCCAGCATGCGGCCGTAGGCACGCAGTTGTTCGAAGCCCGCGACCCGGTAGGTGTCGAGCGTGATCAGCCCGACGCTGGCCGTGCCGTACTTGTGCACGCACTGGGCCGCCAGCTTGGCGGCGGTGGTGGTCTTGCCGACGCCGGTGGCGCCGATCAGTGCGACCACCCCACCTTCGTCGGCCAGGCCGGCCCCGGGCGCCGCGATCTTGAGGTTGCGCGCCAGCACGTCCATGACCCAGCGCACCGCCTCGGCGGGGCTCAGCTCGGCCGGCATGCGTTCAAGCACCGCGCGCGACATGGTGGGCGAAAAGCCGGCGCGGATGAGCTTGAGCATCAGGTTCGACTGGATCGGGTTCTGCTTGGACGAGCCCAGCCAGGCCAGCGTGTTGAAGCGCTCCTCGATCATGTCCTTGAGCGCCGACAGCTCCTCCGAGATGCGGTGGTCACCCGCTCCCAGCGAGGGCGCGGCCACCACCGGTTCTTCCCAGCTCGGCGCAGCCGGACGGGTGCGGATGGGCGGCGGCACCTGGGCCGATGCCATGCCCAGATCGCCCAGGCGTTGCGCCGACATCGGCTGGCGCTCGGGCGCCGGCATGGGCGCGGCACGCGGCGCTTCGGCGCGCTGGGGCGCGACCGGGGCCTCCGGGGCTTCCGCGCCCTGGGCCGCACGGCGCTTGCGCAGCATGCGCTCGCGCACATAGTCCTGGAACGACAGGGTGCTCATGGCCATGGTGGCGGTGTCGTCCTCGACATCGGCCACGGCAGGCGACTGCGGGGCCGGCGCGGCGGCCTGGGTGCTAATCTGGCGCGGCGCGGGTGCCAGCGCGCTCAGGCTCTCTTCAGCCGCCGCCATCACCTCGAAGCCGTCTTCGGTCGAGCGCGTCGAGAGGATCACGGCGCTCTCGCCGAAGGTGCTGCGCGCCTTGGCCATGGCTTCGCGCGAGGTCGAGGCGGTGAAACGCTGGATGTTCATGCTGCAAGCTCCCCAAGAATCGGGCCGATACGGATGAGGTGGGTTTCAGGAATTTCGCTGTGGGCGAGCACCTGCAGGCGCGGCGCGGCGCGGCGCAGCAGGCGGGCCATGGCGGTGCGGATGGCGTCGGGCACCAGCAGGCAGGCGGGCACGCCCTTTTCTTCCTGCCGGTTGGCCACGTCGGTGGCCGACTTGCTCAGCATTTCGGCCACGCCGGGATCGAGCGACGTGCCGTTGGTGCCGGCCAGCGCCTGCATCAGCAGCCGCTCCAGACCGGGTTCGATGGCGATCACTTCGAGGTCTTTGACCGGGCCGTAGATCTGCTGGACGATGGCCGGGGCCAGGGCGATGCGCACGCGGCGTGCCAGTTCCTGCGGGTCGGTGACGACACCGGCGTTTTCGGCCAGCGTCTCGACGATGGTGCGGATGTCGCGCACGTGCACACCCTCTTCCAGCAGCAACTGCAACACTCGCTGGAACGTGGGGATGGGCACCATTTTGGGCACGACTTCCTCGATCAGTTTCGGGGCCAGGCGGGTCACGTGTTCGACCAGGTCCTGGGTCTCCGTCCGGCTCAGCAAGCGCGCGGCCTGGACTTGCATCAAGTGTGAAAGATGGGTCGCCAGCACGGTCTCGGAATCAACCACGGTAAAACCGGCCATTTGCGCGCTCTCCCGCTGCCGTTCTTCGATCCAGTGCGCGGGCAGGCCGAAAGCGGGGTCTTTCGTGGGGGTGCCGATCAGCGGCATGTTGACGCCACCGGGGTTGATCGCCAGGAACATGCCGGGGAACACCTCGCCCTCGCCCACCACCACGCCGCGCAGGGTGATGCGGTAGGCACTGGGGTGCAGCTCCAGGTTGTCGCGCACATGCACCGCGGGCGGCAGAAAACCCACCTCCTGCGCGAACTTCTTGCGCACGCCCTTGATGCGGGTGAGCAGATCGCCCTGGCGGCTCTTGTCGACCATGGCGATCAGGCGGTAGCCCAGCTCCAGGCCCAGCAAATCGACCGGCTGCAGGTCGTCCCAGGTGGCCTCGCCGTCGCTGGCGGGGGCCGGCGTCTCGTCGCTGGGCGGGGGCTTGCGCTCTTCCTTGAAGCGCCACCAGGCGAGCGCCCCGAGCGCGCTGGCAAACAGCAGGAAGACCAGGTTGGGCATGCCCGGGATCACGCCCAGCAGGGCCAGCACGGCGGCGGTGATGCCGAGCACGCGCGAGGACATGAACATCTGCTCGACCAGTTGCACGCCGACGTCTTCGTCCTTGCCGACACGCGACACCACCATGGCGGCGGCCACCGAGATCAGCAGCGCCGGCACCTGGGCCACCAGCGCGTCGCCCACCGCCAGCAGGATGTAGCTGTCCGCCGCTTCGCCCGCGCCCAGCCCGTGCTGGACCATGCCGATGATCAGGCCACCGATGATGTTGATGAACAGGATCAGGATGCCGGCGATGGCGTCGCCGCGCACGAACTTGGAGGCACCGTCCATGGAGCCGAAGAACTCGGCCTCCTCGCCCACCTCGGTGCGGCGGCGCCGGGCCTCTTTCTCGTCGATCATGCCGGCGTTCAGGTCGGCGTCGATGGCCATCTGCTTGCCGGGCATGGCGTCCAGGGTGAAGCGCGCCGACACTTCGGCGATCCGCTCCGACCCCTTGGTGATCACGATGAAGTTGATCACCACCAGGATCGCGAACACGATCAGGCCGACGGCAAAGTTGCCGCCGATCAGGAAGTGGCCGAAGGCCTCGATCACCGCCCCCGCAGCGGCCGGTCCGGTGTGCCCTTCCATGAGCACCACTCGGGTCGAGGCGACGTTCAGCGACAGGCGCAGCAGCGTGGTGAGCAGCAGCACCGTCGGGAACACCGAGAAGTCGAGCGGCCGCTTCATGTAGGCCGCGACCATCATCACCACCAGCGCCATGCCGATGTTGAAGGTGAAGAAGGTGTCCAGCATCCAGGCCGGCATCGGCAGGATCATCATGGACAGCACCAGCACCACCAGCAGCGGTGCGGCCAGACCCTTGGCCCAGGCGGCGTTCTGCTCCAGCCATTGCTGGACACGCTGCAGTTGCGCGTTCATGCGTCACCCCCGGTGTTGGGTTTTTTCTTGTTGTGCGGATCCAGCTCGGGCGGCACCTGCGGCGTGGGCACGGCGCCGGGCATCACGCCACGGCCCGCGAGCGCGGCCTTGAGCTGGTAGACATAGGCCAGCACCTGGGCCACCGCGGTGTACAGGGCCGACGGAATTTCCTGGTCGATCTCGGCGTGCGCGAACAGGGCCCGTGCGAGCATGGGCGACTCCAGCACCGGCACCTGGGCCGACTTGGCCACGTCGCGGATCTTCAGCGCCAGCAGGTCGGCGCCCTTGGCGATCACGCGCGGCGCGTTCATGGTGGCATCGTCGTACTGGATGGCGACCGCGTAGTGGGTCGGGTTCATCACCACCAGATCGGCGGCGGGTACCCGCGTGATGCTCTGGCGCATGGCCAGCTCGCGCTGGCGCTGGCGGCGCTTGCCCTTGATGTGCGGATCGCCTTCGCTTTCCTTGTGCTCGCGCTTGACCTCGTCCATCGACATGCGCAGGCGCTGCGCGTGCAGGAATTTCTGCATCGGGAAATCGACCGCCGCGAACAGCGCCACCGTCAGCAGCAGAAAGCCCACCCCCAGCGACAGCCAGGACCCGAGCTGACCCAGGCCGCCTTCCAGCGGCTGCATCAGCAGGCTGCCGAACGGCTGCAGATGGCTCTGGAGAAACTGCCAGCCGACGGCCCCGAGCACCACTGCCATGCCCACCAGCTTGACGGTTTCGAACAGTTGCTGCTTGGAGAAGAGCCGACCGATGCCGGCCAGTGGGTCGAGCCGCTTGAGGTCCGGCACCAGGGGCTTGGTCGACAGGGTCCAGGCCCCGGACGCGAAAGCCACGCCCAGCGCCAGCGCCAGCACCAGCAGCCCCAGCGGCAGGTACAGCAGCAAGGCGCGGCCGACCCCGTCGGTCAGGCGCTCCAGCATGGTCTGCGGCACCAGCAGCGCCTGGTGGTCGAAATGCAGTTGCCGCGCCATGCCGGCCTTGAGCGCCGCGAAAGCCGACGGCAGCAGCGCCATGAACACGGCCGCACCACCGCCCAGGACCGCAAAGTGTCCGAGGTCGCGCGAGCGCGCGATCTGCCCTTCGTCACGCGCCTTCTTCAGGCGCTTGGCGGTGGCCGGTAGGTTTTTGTCCTGGCTGGAGCCTTCCATGATGCGGTCTCATCAAGCGATGCGACCGATTGTGGAAGCGAGGCGCCAAAACTAAAGGGGAATAAAGGCCCTGTCCGGGCCGTTTTTCCGGCGCACAGCGCCCTGATCCTGCTATGCCCGCGCGATGGCTGATCCGCCGCCTGCATGCGACGGCAGCAGCACCGCGTGCTCGGCCGGAACCGCCCGGCCTGCTCAGAACCCCAGGCTGGCCAGCAGGTCGTCCACCTGCTCCTGGTTGCTGACCACGTCGGTGCGGCTGGCCGGGTCGACCACCGGACCGCCCAGGCCTGGGTGCAGCTCGATGGCCTTGTCCTGTCCGGGCTTGCCCCCTGGCGCGGCCTGCAGCAGCAGCGCCAGCAACTGCTCTTCAATGGTGGCCGCCAGCATGACCACGCGGTTGATCACCTGCCCGGTGAGGTCGTGAAAATCCTGCGCCATCATGATTTCGGTCAGCCGCCCGTCGCAGCGCCGGCTGCTCTCGACCACCTCGTTCGACCAGACCAGCAGCTCCGGCATGGCGCGGGCCAGGCCCGGCACGCTGGCGATGGTGCGCGCGAGCTGTTCGCCGCGCTCGGCGATCAGGGTCTGCTCGGCCTTGGCCTTGTCGACGTGATTGAGCACCTTTTCCGCCGCTTCGCCGGTCAGGCGCGCGATGTAGTGCAGGCGGCTCTGAGCGTCGGGCAACTGGTCCACCGTGCCCATCAGCTTGTCGGTGTAGCCCAGCTCCTTGAGGGCTTCGTGCAGTTGCCGCGTGATGGCCCCCAGACGCTGGAACATCTCGGGATTGCCAGCGGCCCCCGTGTCTTTGTCGTCATCCATGGCTGCGTCTCCCGCAGGGCTCAGAGGCCCATCTTCTTGAAGATGTTGGCCAGCTTTTCTTCCAGCGTGGCCTTGGTAAAGGGCTTGACGATGTAGCCCGCAGCGCCACCCTGGGCGGCCTGCACGATGTCTTCCTTGCGCGCCTCGGCCGTCACCATCAGCACCGGCAGGTGCTTGAGCGCATCGTCCTTCTTGATTTCCGCCAGCAGCTGGAAGCCGTTCATGTTGGGCATGTTGATGTCGGTCACCACGAAACCGAAGTTGCCTTCGCGCAACTTGTTCAGCGCAATGGCACCGTCTTCGGCCTCGTCGGCGTCGTTGTGACCGATCTCTTTGAGCAGGTTGCGCACGATCCGGCGCATGGTGGAGAAGTCGTCAACGATCAGGAATTTCATCAGGAGCTCCGGGCAAGGCGGGTGATCTCAACGGCTTTTGACCGTTTCGAACTCTTCTCGTGGTTTCGGCACTTCCACGTGGTTCTGTAGGAATGACAGGGGCAGCGGCCCCGCGGCCGGCGGCAAGTCGGCCGGTGTCAGCCTTTCTTCCGCCTCTTTGGTCATCACCAGGATGCTGATGCGCCGGTTCACCGCCGCGCCCGGGTTGGCCGCATCGTAGGGCCGGCTCGATGCCAGACCCTCCACCCGCACCAGCTTGTCGTCCGGCAGGCCGCCGGCCACCAGTTCGCGGCGCGAGGCGTTGGCGCGGTCCGAAGACAGCTCCCAGTTGCTGTAGCCGCGGTCGCCACTGCCATAGGGCGTGGCGTCGGTGTGCCCGGCCAGCGCGATGCGGTTCTCGACGTCCGTCAACCCGGCGCCGATGCTGCGCAGGATGTCGCGCATATAGGGTTTCACCACCGCCGAGCCGACGTCGAACATCGGCCGGTTCTGGTCGTCCACGATCTGGATCTGCAGACCGTCGGCGGTGCGTTCGAGCTTGATCTGCCCGCCGAAGTCGCGCAGCGTGGGGTTGTTGGCCACCAGATCGCGGATCTTGGCGTGCAGCGCGTCGATGCGCATGGCATCTTGCCGCGCCAGTTCGGCCCGCGCCATCTGGGCGCCCCGCACCTTTTCAGCGCGCTGGGCGTCGCCGCCATCGACCTGACCGGCTGCCCGGCTCAGGTCGCGCCCACCGCCGGGCAGCACGCTCTCGCTGTTGCCGGTGCCGTCGCCGCCCATCAGGGTGACCAGCGGCGGCGTGTTGAAGTAGTCCGCAATCCCCTGCAGATCGCCCTTGGACGTGGAGCCCAGCAGCCACATCATCAGGAAGAAGGCCATCATGGCGGTCACGAAGTCGGCGTACGCGATCTTCCACGCCCCGCCGTGGGCCGCGTGACCGCCCTTCTTGATGCGCTTGATGATGATGGGCTGTAGCTTCTTGCCGTCGCCTGCCATGTGCAATCCCCTGTCGGTTCGCCGCGGTTACAGATGGTCCGCCGTCACTTCTTGCCCTTGACGTGGCCTTCGAGCTCGGTGAAGGTCGGGCGCACGTCGGAATACAGCACTTTGCGCCCGAACTCGATCGCCGTCGAGGGGGCATAGCCCTGCATGCTGGCGAGCAGGGTGGTCTTGATGCACTGGAATTCCTTGGACGCCTCTTCCACCTTCTGCTCCAGCATGCCGGCAAACGGCTCGAACACCGCATAGGACAACAGAATCCCGAGGAAGGTACCGACCAGGGCCGAGCCGATCATGCCCCCCAGCACCGCTGGCGGCTGCCCGACCGAGCCCATGGTGTTGACCACGCCCAGCACGGCCGCCACGATGCCGAAGGCCGGCAGACCGCCGGCCAGGCGGGTCAGTGCCGCCACAGGAGCGTGCGCTTCCTGGTGATGGGTCTCGATTTCCGCGTCCATCAGCGACTCGATCTCGTGGGCGTTGAGGTTGCCCGACACCATCATGCGCAGGTAGTCGGTCACGAACTCGACCACGTGGTGATCGGCCGAGATGGTCGGGTACTTCTTGAACAGGGGCGACTGCTCGGGCGATTCCACGTCCTGCTCGATCGCCATCAGCCCTTCCTTGCGCGCCTTCTGCAGGATGTCGAACATCAGGGCCAGCAGCTCCATGTAACGGGCCTTGGTGAAACGGCTGCCCTTGAAACACTGGCCGATGCCCTTGAGCGACTGCTTGACCACTTTCATGGGGTTGGCCACCAGGAAGGCACCGAGCGCGGCACCCATGATGGTGGCCATTTCGAAGGGCAAGGCCTTGAGCACCACCCCGATGTTGCCCCCGTGGGCGATGAACACCCCGAAGACGCAGATCATCGAGAACAACAGACCGACGATGGCAAACATGTGTGTAGTTCAGTGAGGTTGCAGGCCCAGGAGGACACCCCCTGCCACGGCCACTGCCTTTCGTATCGACCGACTCTAGGAGGGATTGAGGGCCACCGTGAACGCAAAAAAGACCCGCAAGCGGGTCCTTTTTGGGCTTTGAAGCCGGGTTTCAGTGCAAACGCAGGCCGCCGGAGGCGCTGCCTTTGCCCGCTCGCGCCGGTGGCTCGCACAGGCCGCAGACGAACTGGCGGGCATTTTCGTAGGGCTCGGTCACGAAGTGGCCCCCGCAGCACGAGCACTTGGTCAGGGTCAGCATGCCGCTGTTGACGAATTTCACCAGGCGCCAGGCGCGGGTGATCGACAACAGGGGCTCGATCTGGCTGGCCTGGGTCTGCTCGCTGTAGAGGCGGAAGGCCTTGATGACCGTGTCGATCTCTTCGAGCTCGCTGGCCTTGGACAGGTACTCGTGGATGTTCAGGAACAGCGAGGCGTGGATATTGGGCTGCCAGGTCAGGAACCAGTCGGTCGAAAACGGCAGTTGCCCCTTGGACGGGCTCTTGCCCGCCACTTCCTTGTACAGGCGCAACAGGCGCTCGTAGGACAGGCTGGTCTCGTACTCCAGCACCTGCAGGCGGGCGCCGAGCTGGATCAGGGCCACCGCGCGTTCGATGTCGCGCGACTCGTTCAGGATGCTTTTGGTGGCCATGGTGTCCTCCGTGTGCCCGTGCTCGCCACTCAGTGAGCGGCCATGGAGTCGGCGAAACGGCCGGCCATGAGGATGTTGGCGTGCAGCTGGGTTGTCGTGGCGTTGTCCACCTTCTTGACGTTGTGGTTCGTCAGCAGGTTCCAGACCAGGTCGTCGTCGACGCGGAAGCGGCACAGCAGCATATTGGTCGAAGCGATCTTGAGCAGCTGGGCGGTCGTCAGCATGGCGAGCATGTCGGCGGCTTCTTCGGTCAGGCCCAGGCGGAACAGCGCTTCGGCACGGTCCTGGCGGATCAGGTTCTGCGCCAACATCAGGTAGGTCAGGTTGGCTTCGCGGATCTCGGCCAGAAGTTGTTCGCTGTTCATGAGTCTCTCCTAGAGGGTCAGGCGGGAGATGGGCGATCTGCTTACATCTGCTTGCCTGTTGTGTGTAATTGTGTCGGCCGGTAAAAAAACTTGAATCGGGAAACATCTGTTCCCGTCGTCATCCGGATACCGACACCTTGTCAGCCTTTTTCCTACAACCAAGGCATTCACCCGGGCGCGAACTCCGGACCCGTCCGCAGCCCTGCAACGCCCTCACCTGACAGAGCTCGCACCCACCGAAAGAACCGAACAGCACCCCCGGAAGCCGCCTTTTTCGTGCAAAGCCACACACACAGGCACTAAAGAATATGGCCGGACCTCCGAAATTGAACTCAACGAACTTCTAAACAGGTTCGTCGTCCGGCAAGCGAAGCGGCGAGGCGGTCAGTGGTCCCAGGGCCGAACCGGCAGGCGCTTCCAGCATTTCCGGTCATGGCGGCCAGTCCACAGGGGGCTGGCGTTGAGATGGGCAGCGATGCCGGATTACTTTTGTTCTGTTCTTAGGAGTTAACGATGAGCACCATCAACACCAATGTGATGTCCCTCAATGCGCAGCGCAACCTGGCCTCGACGACCAGCTCGCTCGCCACCTCGATGCAACGCCTGTCTTCGGGCCTGCGTGTCAACAGTGCCAAGGACGACTCGGCCGGCCTGGCCATCGCCGAACGCATGAACGCCCAGGTCAAGGGCATGAACGTGGCCATCCGCAACGCCAACGACGGCATCTCCCTGGCGCAGACCGCTGAAGGCGCCCTGGGCAAGGTGGGCGATTCGCTGCAACGCATGCGCGAACTGGCTGTTCAGGCCGCCAACGCCTCGAACTCCGGCACCGACCGCGCCAACCTGGACGCCGAATACCAGGAACTGGCCAAGGAAGTGACCCGCGTGCTGACCGGCACCAAGTTCAACGGCACCAACCTGCTGAACACCTCCGCCGGCCTGCAGTTCCAGGTGGGCGCCAACAACGTGTCGCAAGACCAGATCAGCATCAACACGACCAACCTGACCGCCGGCTCGGGCATCACCGCGGTCGTGGGTGGCGACCTCACCAGCGCCACCAACGCCTTGGCCGCCATGGACAACCTCGATGCGGCCATCGACGAGATCACCACGGCCCGCGCCACCTTCGGTGCGACGCAGAACCGCTTTGAATCGGTGATCTCCAACCTGCAGGTGGCGTCGGAAAACCAGGCAGCCTCGCGCGGCCGGATCATGGACGCGGACTTCGCGGTCGAAACGGCCAACCTGTCGCGCACGCAGATCCTGCAACAGGCCGGTACGGCGATGGTGGCCCAGGCCAACCAGCTGCCGCAAGGTGTGCTGTCGCTCCTGCGCTGATCCTGGCCTCATCCCCAGGCGCGGCTTCGGCCGCGCCGTTCAGGCGGCGGCACCTCCCGGTGTCTGGCCGCCTTCCCGCTTGCAGCGGGATGTGCAGACCGCATGCCGCCCGGCGTGCGGTGCGTTCATCCTGAGGAGGAGCCCCCATGGCCACGATTTCATCCCCCGGCATTGGCAGCGGCCTCGATGTCTCGTCCATCGTCTCCCAACTGGTGGCGCTGGAGAAGGCGCCGCTGGCCCCACTGCAGACCCAGGCCAGCTCCCTCAAAACCAAACTCTCGCTCTACGGCACCATCAAGTCCCAGGTGTCGGCCCTCGGTGACGCAGCTGCCAAACTGGCCGGCACCAGCGGCTGGAACGCGGCGTCGGCCACGTCCTCCAACAGCGCGGCCATCAGCGTCAAGGCCTCGGCGGGCGCCACACCCACCACGCTGTCGATGCAGGTGCAGCAACTGGCCCGCAGCCAGACCACCACCTCCACCAGCGTGGCCACGGATGCGACCATCGGCAGCGGCACGCTGTCGATCCAGCTTGGCCAGTGGAGCGGCAGCAGCTTTGCGGCCGGCAGCGCCGATGCGGTGGACATCACCGTCGCCGACACCGACACGCTCACCGACATCGCGGCCAAGATCAACAACGCCGGCGCCGGCGTCAACGCAACCGTGCTCAAGGACGCCAATGGCGAGCGGCTGCTGCTCAACGCCAAGGACACCGGGCTGGCCAACGGCTTTCGCATCACCGCCAGCGACGACGACGGCAACGACGCCGACGCCAGCGGGCTGTCACGTCTGGCCTTCGATGGCTCCGGCACGACCGGCACCATACAGACCCAGTCGGCGCAAAACGCGCTGGCCACGATCAACGGGGCATCCATCGAGACGGCGAGCAACCAGCTGTCCGACACCGTCCCCGGACTGACCCTGCAACTGTCGCAGGTGACGACCTCACCGGTGTCCATCAGCGTCGCGGTCGACAACGACACCATCCGCAGCAACGTGCAGGCCTTTGTCACCGCCTACAACGCCCTCAACACCACCCTGGCGAACGCCACCAAATACGACGAGGCGACCCAGACCGCCGGCACGCTGCAGGGGGACTCCACCGCGGTGGGGCTGCAGAACGCCCTGCGCTCGATGATGCGGTCGTACACCGACGGCGGCAGCTACACGCGCCTGGCCGACATCGGCATCAGCCTCCAGACCGGCGGCACCATGACCCTGGACTCGACCAAGTTCGACAAGGCGCTGACCAGCAACTTCGACGGGCTCAAGAACCTGTTTACGGTCAACAGCGGCAGCACCACGTCCGACGGCTTTGGCCGCAAGATCAAGACCTTCGCGCAAGGCCTGCTCGACAGCGAAGGCACGCTGACCAACCGCTCCGACGCGCTGCAGAAGGCCATCACCCGCAACAGCGACGAGCAGACCAAAGTGACGGACCGGGCCACGCGGGCCGAGGCCCGCTTCCTGGCGCAATACAACGCCATGGACGCCTCGGTGGCCAAATTCAACGGGTTGAGCAGTTTCGTGTCACAGCAGATCACGCTGTGGAACAAGTCGTCCTGAAGCCGACGGCGGACAGGCGCTCCGGCAGGCCTGTGGCGGTGCGGACGGCACGGCCGCAGGCCTTTTTTTCTTGAGCCAGACGGCTCCATCGCAAGCCGCGGAAAACGTACCAATTTTTACCGCTTATGTCCTCAGAGGCCACTTCAGACCCGCGTGTCGATGCCGATAAAAATCAGCATCAGACCCAAGGAATCGAGCCCATGTTCACCTCTGTCCGCTCCCGTGCCGTCGCCGCCTACCAGCGCATTGCCGCCGAGACCAGCGTGCAGAGCGCGGACCCGCACCAACTGGTGGACCTGCTGTTCGACGCCCTGCTGCAATCGATCTCGAACGCCCGCGGCGCCATGGCACGGGGCGACATCGCGGCCAAGGGCGCTGCCATCGGCAAGGCCGTCCGCATCATCGAGGAAGGCCTCAAGGCAGGCCTGAACCAGCAGCAGGGGGGCGAGATCGCTGCGAGCCTGCACCAACTCTACAGCTACAGCGTGCTGCGCCTGACCCAGGCCAACCTGCGCAACGACCCGCAGGCGCTGGAAGAAGTGCTCCACCTCATGGAACCCGTCGCCGAATCATGGAAGCTCATCAAAACGCCCTCGCCCACCCAGCCCACCGTCGTTTCGAGCCATGGAGCGTGATCATGTCGCATTCGCTGCTTGACTACTACAAGGCCATCGAAAACGCCAGCCAGAAGATGCTGGAAGCGGCCCAGTCGGAAGACTGGGACCAGGTGGTGCGGCTCGAAGGCGCCTGCGCCGTGCTGATCGCGCAGCTGCGCCACAAGTCGCGCAGCAGCGATCTGGGCCCGGAAGAGCGCAAGGAAAAGAGCCGCATCATGCAGCGCATCCTGCGCACCGACGCCGAAATCCGCTGTCTGGCCGAGCCCTGGCTCAACGACCTCGAACAGTTGATGGACGCCAAGGGCCAGGTGCACTGAGGCCACGGCCATGCACCCCCTCGCCCGCCTCCTGCCACGGCCCACGGCCGCGGCGCCCGCGTGGCAGACGCCAGGCGGGCAGGGGTTGGGCAGGATCGAACGGGGAGTGCGGAGAAAAGGCGCGGGCCGACGGTGCGCCGCGGCAGCGTCAGACGCTCATGTTCATGATGTCGGTGTAGGCCTGCACCATGCGGTTGCGCACGTTCAGGGTGGCCTGAAAACCGATCTGCGCCTTCTGCACCGCCAGCATGGTTTCTTCCAGGCTGACCTGCGGATCGCCCATCTGGACACGGGTCTGCAGTTGCGTGGCCGCCTCCTGCGCCGCGCTGACCGACTGCAGCGCCGTCTTGAAATTGTCGGCAAACCCGGTGCCCACGCCCCCGGCGGCGGCCGTGCCCGCAGGTCGGCGCAGGCCGGCCTGGGTGGCCGATGACAGGGACGGGTTGTTCAGGGCGTTGAGTCGCAGGTCCATGGGGAAACCCCTTGCGGAAGGAATGACGGCCCAATGCTAGGGGGCGTGTGAAGCCTGGGGTCGGGAAATAGCGGGAAAAAGGCACACCTTTTCTGCGCTATGCCGGGGGGCGAGGCCCCGAATAATCGGTCGCATGCAGGGGCTCCATGCCCCCGCCACCGGAACCGACCACCGCCCTTGCCGCCATGAATACCGCCGTCGCTCCCCTCGCCACGCCGCCCGCCGCGCCGGGGGGTCTGCTCGCCGGTCTCGCGCGCCTGGACAAGACCCAGAAGATCCGGCTGGGCATCGGCGCCGCCGCGCTGGTCGCCATCGCCCTGGCATTCTTCTTCATGGGACGGCAGCCCGATTACCGGGTGCTCTACGCCAACCTGGGCGACAAGGACGGTGGCGCCATCGTCGCGCAGCTCGCGCAGATGAACGTGCCCTACCGCTACACCGAAGGGGGTGGCGCGATCATGGTGCCCTCGGACAAGGTGCACGACGTGCGCCTGAAGCTGGCCTCCCAAGGCCTGCCCAAGGGCTCCGTCAGCGGTTTCGAGCTGATGGAAAACAACCGCTTCGGCATGACCCAGTTCCAGGAGCGCCTGACCTTCCAGCGCGGCCTGGAGGGTGAACTCACGCGCTCCATCCAGTCGCTGGCTTCGGTCCAGTCGGCGCGCGTGCACCTGGCGCTGCCCAACCAGAACGGCTTTTTCCGCGAGCAGCAGAAGCCCTCGGCCTCGATCCTGCTGACCCTGTACCCCGGGCGCAGCCTGGACAAGGCCCAGATCGCCGGCATCGTGCACCTGGTGGCTTCGAGCGTGCCGGAGATGAGCCCCAAGGCGGTCAGCGTGGTCGACGACAGCGGCAAGCTGCTGTCGGCATCGCCCGACGACAACGCCCAGGGCGTGGATCTGCAGCGCCTGCAGTACACGCAGCAGATCGAACAGATGTACACCCGCCGCATCCTGGACATGCTGGAGCCGCTGGTGGGGGCCGACAACATCAAGGCTCAGGTCAGCGCCGAAGTCGACTTCGCGCAGGTCGAATCGACCAGCGAACAGCACCGCCCCAACCAGGGTGGCGAGCCCGGCGCCGTGCGCAGCCAGCAACTGGTGGAAGACGGCACGGGCGCTCAGGCGCAGCCGGCCGGTGTGCCGGGCGCCACGAGCAACCAGCCACCGACCACGGGCACGGCCCCGATCAACGCCGCCGCCGCCCCGCTGGGCAGCAGCGCCAATGGCGACAAGGCCGGCAGCACGCGCCGCGAATCGGTCATCAACTACGAGGTCGACAAGACCGTCAAGGTGGTGCGCGAAGCCACGGGTTCGATCAAGCGCCTGACGGCCGCCGTGGTCGTGAACCACCGCAGCACGGTGGATCGGTCCGGCAAGGCGGTGGCCGAGGCGATCCCGCCCGAGCAGGTCGAGCAGATGGCCGCGCTGGTGCGCGAAACCATCGGCTTCAACAAGGACCGCGGCGACTCGGTGAACGTCGTCAACGCGCCTTTCAACGCGCCCAAGGCCGAACCCGAAGCCCCGCCCGCCTGGTGGCAGGTACCGGACAATCAGCAGATGCTGCGCGACCTGGTCTTCCCCGCCGCCATGGTGCTGCTGGCCCTGCTGGTGCTGCTGGGCATGGTGCGGCCCGTGATCAAGGCGCTGCGCGCCGGCAACCAGACCCCGGCGCCCGCGCCGCAACTCAGCGCCCTGCTGGACGAAACCCCGGAACGCCCGGGTCTGCCCCAGCCCGCCAGCGTCGAGCCGACGCCCGAGCAGTTGCGCCTGACGGATGCCAAGCGCCTGGCCCGCGACAACCCCGTGGCCGTGGCCAACATCGTCAAGGGTTGGGTCAACGGCGAGGTGCCGGCCTGACCGGCTGAGCCCCGGACAAGGACATCGCCATGGAAGACCAGGGTATCCACGACGCCGCGATTTTTCTGATGTCCCTCGGCGAGGAAGAGGCGGCCGAGGTGTTCAAGCACCTCTCGCCCAAGGAAGTGCAGAAGCTGGGCGAGACCATCGCCAGCATGCGCACCGTCTCGCGCGAGCGCGTGGAACAGGTCATCTCCCGCTTCACCGACGAAGCCGCCTCGCAAAGCCTGCTGGTGTCGGACACGAACAACTACGTCAAGTCGGTGCTCAAGCGCGCGCTGGGCGACGACAAGGCCTCGCTGCTGATCGACCGCATCATGCAGGGCAGCGACGTTTCCGGCATCGAAAGCCTCAAGTGGATGGACCCGCAGTCCATCGCCGAGCTGCTGCGCAACGAGCACCCGCAGATCATGGCCGCCATCCTGGTGCACCTGGAAGCCGACCTCACGGCCGGCGTGCTCAAGCACCTGAACGAGCGCATGCGCAACGAGGTGATGCTGCGCATCGCCACGCTCGAAGGCATCCAGCCGACCGCGCTCAACGACCTCAACGAAGTGCTCTACCAGGTGCTGGCCGGTGGCGACAAGGTGCGCAAGACCTCGCTGGGCGGCATCCAGACCGCGGCCGACATCCTCAACCTCATGGGCACGGGCATCGAGGGCACGGTGATCGAATCGATCCGCAACGTCGACGCCGATCTGGCCCAGAAGATCATGGACAAGATGTTCGTGTTCGAGGACCTGCTCAAACTGGACAACAAGTCGGTGCAGATGGTGCTCAAGGAAGTGTCCACCGACATGCTGGTCATCGCGCTCAAGGGGGCGTCGCAGGAGCTCAAGGAACACATCCTCGCCAACATGTCGTCACGCGCTGCCGAAGGTCTGCGCGAGGACCTCGAATCGCGTGGCCCGGTGCGCCTGTCCGAAGTCGAGGGCCAGCAGAAGGAAATCCTCAAGACCGTGCGGCGCCTGTCGGACGAAGGCTCCATCGTGATCGGTGGAGGCGGCGATGACAGCTTCGTCTAAGCCCACGGCCAAGCCGAGCTTCTCGCGCATCATCCCGCGCGAGGAAATCGGGGCCGTGCGCAGCTGGCACTTTTCTGCCGTGGACGGCAGCGAGCCGGAACCCCCGATCGAACCCGACGAGCCGGCGGGCGCGCCGGCGCCGGACGCCGAAGAGCGCCTGCAGGCGGCCCTGGACCAGGCCCGCGAAGAGGCCTTCGCCGCCGGGTTCGCCCAGGGCCACGACACCGGCAGCCGCGAAACCCGCGAGGCGCTCGAAGCCCCCATCCAGCAGGCGGCGGCCGACACCGCCGAGCGCATGGCGCAGTTGCTGCACGGCATGACCGAGCAGCTCATCGCCGCCGAACAGAAGATGTCGCGCCAATTGCTCGACCTGGCTTGCGACCTGGCGCGCCAGGTGGTGCGCCAGGAGTTGATGGTCAACACCCAGCACATGCGCCCGGTGATCGAGGAGGCGCTGGAACAGGTGATCGACGACGGCCTGCCGGCCACCGTGCGCCTGAACCCGAACGACCTCGCCCTGCTGCAGGACAGCCTGACGCAGGCGATGGGCGAGAACGCTCCCGAACTGGTGGCCGACGACAGCGTCTCGCCCGGTGGCTGCATCGTGCAGACCCCGCACTCGCTGGTCGACGCCAGCGTGGAAAAGCGCTGGGCCCGCGCCATCGGCAACCTCGGGCTGAGCGTGCCGTGGAACCCGGAGGACACCGATGTCTGACCTGGCCGACGACGACGAAGGCCGCTGGGGCGATTTCCTCCAGGACCTGCGCACCTGCGCATCGGTGCACACGCCGCTGGAGGTCAGCGGCACGCTGACGCGACTGGCCGGCCTGGTGCTGGAAGCCGTGGGCCTGAAGGTACCGGTCGGCTCGCAATGCCTGATCAGCAACGGCCAGCGCAAACCCGTGCTGGCCGAGGTGGTCGGCTTCGCCAGCGACCGCGCCTTCCTCATGCCGGCCGGCGACACGCACGGCCTGTCCAGCGGCGCCAGCGTCACCCCGCTCTCGCCCTACCGCCCGGTGCCCCGTTTCGGGCAGGCCAACAAGCCGCCCTCGGCCGACGACCGCGGCGCGCTGCGCCTGCCGCTGGGCGCCGGGCTGCTGGGGCGCGTGGTCGATTCGCACGGCAACCCGCTCGACCACCAGGGCCCGATCCAGAACGTGGACATCGAAGCCCTGGACCGTGCCCCGCTCAACGCCATGGACCGCGACCCCGTGCGCGAGCCGCTGGACACCGGCGTGCGCGCCATCAATGCGCTGCTCACCGTCGGGCGCGGCCAGCGGCTGGGCCTGTTCGCCGGCTCCGGCGTGGGCAAGAGCGTGCTGCTGGGCATGATGGCACGCTACACCCGCGCCGACGTGATCGTGGTCGGCCTGATCGGCGAACGCGGCCGCGAGGTCAAGGAGTTCATCGAAGACATCCTGGGCGAAGACGGCCGCCAGCGCTCCGTCGTGGTGGCCGCCCCGGCCGACGCCCCGCCGCTGGCACGCATGCAGGGCGCGGCCTACGCCACCGCCATCGCCGAGCGCTTCCGCGACGACGGGCTGCACGTGCTGCTGCTGATGGATTCGCTGACGCGCTACGCCATGGCGCAGCGCGAGATCGCCCTGGCCATCGGCGAGCCGCCCGCGACCAAGGGCTACCCGCCTTCGTGCTTCGCGCGCCTGCCGCAACTGGTGGAGCGCAGCGGCAATGGCCTCAACGGCGTCGGCTCGATCACCGCGTTCTACACGGTGCTCTCCGAAGGCGACGACCAGCAGGACCCGATCGCCGACGCGGCACGCGCCATCCTGGACGGTCACATCGTGCTCTCGCGCACGCTGGCCGAATCGGGCCACTACCCGGCCATCGACATCGAGGCCTCGGCCTCGCGCGTGATGCACAACGTCACCGGCGCCACGCACCTGGAACTGGCCCGGCGCTTCCGCGCGCTGTATTCGCGCTACCAGAAGAGCCGCGACCTGATCCAGCTCGGCGCCTACGTGCCGGGCAGCGACCCGGAGACCGACCGCGCCATCGCCCTGCACCCCCAGATGCAGCGATTTCTTCAACAAGACATGCGCGAAGCTGCTACGCTGGAATCGAGCCTGCAGCAGATGGCGCTGATCCTGCAGGACGACCGCAGCCAGCCGCGCGCCCAGCGCCCTTCCTCTTCTGACCGTTGACCTCCATGACACCGATCCACACCCTGAACAAAGTGGTCGAGCTGGCCGAGAAACGCCGTGACGAAGCGGTGGGCAAGCTGGTGCAGCAGCAACGCGAAATGCAGGCCGCGCAGGACCAGATGAACCAGTTGCAGTCCTACGCGCTGGAAGCGCAGGCACGCTGGACCACCCGCTGCCAGCAGGGCGTGGATGCGCAGTTCCTGTTCCACCACCGCCAGTTCATGCAGAAGATCGACCACGCCATCGCCTTCCAGGAAGGCGTGCTCAGCAGCCGGCAGGAGCTGATCGACAGCTGCCAGCAGCAGGTGATCGCCGCCGAGCGCGACGTGGCCGGCCTGCGCAAATACGCCGAACGCCAGCAGCACGCGCTGCAGCAGCGCGCCCAGCGCCAGGAGCAGAAAGCCACCGACGAGATGGCGCTGTCCATCCACCTGCGCCAGAGCCTCGCGTCCTTTCACGGAGTCCGCCCATGAGCCAGGTCAACGCCTCCTCAGGCTCACCGTCCGCCCACGCCGCCAAATCGCCCCACGCCGCAGGCCGGCAGGACGCGCAGCCCGGCCGCCAGAACCTGTTTGCCCAGTTGCTGCTGGGCCTCGGCGCCGACGCGGCCGACCCGAACGGCTGGCTGGGCACAGCCGCCGACCCGGGCCTCGCCGATACCGATCTCGGCGGTCCTGCCAGGGGCCGGGGCAAACGCGCGGCCCCTGCGGGCGACGACGGCAGCGAAACGCCCCTGGCCCTGCTGGGCGCCGGCCTGCCGGGCACAGCCCTCGCACCGACCGGCACCCCCCAGCCCGCCTCCGCGCCCGGTGATACCAACTTGCCCACCGACGGCGGCGAGGCCCTGGCAACAGACACACAGGCGGACAACGCCCTGGCGACACCCGCCGGACCTTCCGGGCGCCAGAGCCCGACCAGCCAGCCGCTGCAGGGCCCCGGCTGGACCGCCACCAACGAACCGCTCAAGGACACCCCACCCGCCACCCCGGACGGCGTCAGCACCGAGCTGCGCTTCGGCGACCCCGCAGCCAGCGGCAACGACGCCACGCGCGCCACAGCAGCGGCGGCCCAGGCGCCACGCGGTCAGCACGGCGCCGCGGTGACGGGCTGGCGCTCGACCGTCATGGACACCGCCACCCTGCAACAGCGGCAGGCCCCTGCCCAGACCACCGCCGTGGCCACCCAGCGCGCCACGACCGAACTCGCCAGCCAGACACCAAGCACCTGGCGCGTCGACAACGGCCTCTGGGTCGACCGGCGTGTGCGCCCCGACGCCAGCGCGGGCCTGACGCCCGAGGGCGCTGCCCCGGTGCCCCTCGCTGTCGGCGGCCTGGCCACCGAATCCGGCGGCCAGCACGGCCAGCCGGGTCACGCTTTCGGCGGCGCCCCCGATCTGGCGGCCGTGGAGGGCACGGCGTCGCGCGACGGCACACAGGCCCCGGACGAACCCGACCTGTTCTCACAGGAGCTGGCCGATGCCGGCGACGCCAGCGCCGAGGCCGACGCGGCCTGGGGCGCGGGTTCGCTGCGCCATGCCAGCCTGCGCGTGGGCGACGCCGACAGCAGCATCGACATCCAGCTCGCCCTGCAAGGGCAGTCGCTGAGCGTGGATTTCCGCACCGACGACGCCCACGCCCGCGCCAGCCTGGCCCAGCATGCCAGCACCGCGCTGGGCGACCTGCTGCAGCGCAGCGGCATCGCGCTGACCGACGTGTCGGTGGGCGCCCAGGCCCAGGGTCAGGGCTCGTCCGGCCAGGACCGTCCGGGCCGGCCCGCGGCCAACCCCGGCCTGCGCGGCATCTCGGCCACCGAAGGCGGCACGCTCGACAGCGCGCGCGCAACCCCCGCACGGCGCCCCGGCGGCGACAGCGGGCTGGACCTGTTCGTCTGAGCCCCTACCCGGGAATAAGCGCCCGAAAAGGCGCTTATTCCACCAAACGGCCCGGGGGCCGGACTTCAATAATGCTTCCGAATCCAGCACGTTTTTCCGCGTGCCTCGCCCGCCAGTGTGGCGGCACCGATCCGGAGTACCTTCATGTCCGCAGCCCCTGCACCCGCCGCCGATGCGGCACCGCCCAAGAAGAGCAAGAAGCTGCTGATCATCGTGATCAGCGTGGTGCTGGTGCTGGTACTCGTCGCCGCGGGCGCTTTCGTGCTGCTGCTCAAGCAGAACCACGCCGCCGATGAGGGAGACAACGCCGACACGGCCGAACAGAGCCACGCCGCCGCCACGCCCAAGCGCGACCCCAAAACCCCGCCGACCTTCATGCCCCTGGACAGCATGGTCGTGAACCTGGCCGACGCCGGAGGCAACCGCTTTGCCCAGTTGGGCATCACCTTGCAGCTGAGCGACCCCAAGGCCGCCGAAGAGATCAAGGTCTACATGCCGGCCATCCGCAACGGCATCCTGATCCGCGTGTCGCAGCGCACCTCCGAAGAAATGCTGCGCCCCGACGGCAAGGAAGCGCTGGCGCAGGCCATCACCGCCGAGATCGCCCAAGTCATGGGCTACGACTACGACCCGCCCCCGGCACCCGGCAGCGCAGAAGCCCCCAAGCGCCGCCGTGCCAGCAACAACCCGGTGGAGAGCGTGCTGTTCTCCAGCTTCATCGTCCAGTAACCGCGCTGACGGGAGCCACCATGTCGGAAGCCTTTCTGTCCCAGGCCGAGGTCGATGCCCTTCTCGAAGGTGTCACCGGCGAGAGCCAGCACCTGGAAAAGGACGAAGCGCCCACCGAAGGGGTGCGGGGCTACAACCTGTCCAACCAGGAGCGCATCGTGCGCGGGCGCATGCCCACGCTCGAAGTGGTCAACGAGCGGTTCTCGCGCAACCTGCGCATGGGCCTGTTCAACTTCATCCGGCGCAGCCCCGAAATCACCGTCGGCCCGGTGAAGGCCCAGAAATACAGCGCCTTCCTGCGCGATCTGGTGGTGCCCACCAATTTCAACGTCATGTCGGTGCGGCCCCTGCGCGGCAACGGCCTGGTGGTGTGCGAACCGACCCTGCTGTTCAGCGTCATCGACAGCCTGTTCGGCGGCAATGGCAAGTTCCACACCCGCATCGAAGGGCGCGACTTCTCGCCCACCGAACAGCGCGTGATCATGCGTCTGGTCGAGGTGATCTCCGAGGAATACAAGAAGGCCTGGGCCGGCGTCTACCCGCTGGAGCTGCACTACCAGCGCTCCGAGATGCAGCCGCAGTTCGCCACCGTGGCCACCCCGAGCGAGATCGTCGTCAGCACCAGCTTCACGCTGGAGATCGGCGACCTCACCGGCGCCATGCACATCTGCATTCCGTACGCCACGCTGGAGCCGATCCGCGACGTGCTGTATTCCACCGTCCAGGGCGACGCCATGGAGGTGGACCGGCGCTGGGTCCGCGTGCTCAGCCACGAGATCCAGGCGGCCGAACTGGCCCTGGTGGCCGAACTGGCACGCACCGACGCCACTGTCGAAGAACTGCTGGCCATGCAGGTCGGCGACTTCATCGAACTCGACCGCCTGCCCACCATCCAGGCCAAGGTGGAAGGCGTGCCCCTGTTCGAGTGCCAGTACGGCACGCACAAGGGCAAATATGCGCTGCGCATCGAACGGAAGCTGCGCGGCACCGACATGAACTGGCTGGGAGATTCCTATGGCAGCTGACAACCCCGCGTCCTCGAACCAGGACGCTATCGCCGACGAATGGGCCCAGGCGCTGGAAGAGCAGGCCCAGGCCGACCGCAGCGCGGAAGAGGAACACGCACCCGCGTTCGAGACCGTCAACGCCCCGAGCAAGCCCGGGAGCGGCCAGAGCGCGGTCAACGACATCCAGATGGTGCTGGACATCCCGGTTCAGCTCTCGGTGGAGCTGGGCCGCGTGAAGGTGCCGATCAAGTACATCCTGCAACTGGCGCAAGGCTCCATCGTCGAACTCGACGCGCTGGCCGGCGAGCCCATGGACGTGCTGGTCAACGGCTACCTCATCGCCCAGGGCGAGGTCGTGGTGGTGAACGAGAAGTTCGGCATCCGCCTCACCGACATCGTCACCCCGTCCGAACGCATGCGCCGCGTCAGCCGCGGCGCCTGACCCGGGCTTTCCCATGAGCTTCCAGAACGCCCTGCCCGCGCTTGGCCTGCTGCTGATCATGGTCCTCGTGGCCGTGGCGCTGCAGCGCTGGCGCCGCCACCTGCCGTCGCTGGCGCGCCACCAGGGCCCGCCGATGCAGGTGCTCGGCAGCCTGGCGCTCGGACCGCAGCAGCGCGTCGTCGCGCTGCAGGTCGGCGAAGGCGAGCAGCGCCAATGCCTGCTGCTGGGCGTGACCCCGTCGCAGATCAGCGCCCTGCAGACCCTACCCTGCGCTCCCGAAACCGGCCTGCCCGACACCGACGCCCCTGCGGCCGGCGACGGATTTGCGCCCTTGCTGGCCCGGTTCCGGAAACCCGCCGATGACCACCACTGACGCCCCCGCCGCCCGCCGCCGCAGGTGGCTGCCCGCCGCCCTCGTGCTGGCCGCCCTGGCCGCAGCCGTTGCGCCCGCGTTCGCCCAGGGCACCGCGCCGGCCGGCGCAGGCGCCTCGCTGCCCCTGCTGGTCGGGCAAGGCGCGGGCAGCACCAGCTATTCGGTGCCGATCCAGACGCTGCTGTTCTTCACCGCGCTGTCCTTCCTGCCGGCCGTGCTGCTGATGATGACGGGCTTCACCCGCATCGTCATCGTGCTCTCGCTGCTGCGCCAGGCCCTGGGCACACAGTCGGCGCCGCCCAACCAGGTGGTGGTGGGCCTGTCGCTGTTCCTGACGCTGTTCGTCATGGGCCCCACGCTGGACCGCGTCTACAACGACGCCTACGCGCCCTTCAGCGCGAACCAGATCACCTTCGAGCAGGCCCTCGAACGCGGCCAGGCGCCCATGCGCACCTTCATGCTCAAGCAGACCCGCCAGTCCGACTTCGAACTGTTCGCCAAGCTGGCCCAGTTGCCGGCCGACGTGAAGGCCGAGGACGCGCCGTTCCGGGTGCTGGTGCCGGCCTTCGTGACCAGCGAGCTCAAGACCGCGTTCCAGATCGGCTTCATGATCTTCATCCCCTTCCTGGTCATCGACATGGTGGTGGCCAGCGTGCTCATGTCGCTGGGCATGATGATGCTCTCGCCCGTGCTGGTGGCGCTGCCGTTCAAGCTCATGCTGTTCGTGCTCGCCGATGGCTGGAACCTGCTCATCGGCTCGCTCGCCGCGTCGTTCGCCACCTAGGACCACCATGGACCCGCAAGCCGCCCTGACCCTGGGCCAGAAAGCCCTGTTCCTGATCCTCACCGTGGCCGCCCCGGTGCTGGTGACCGTGCTCGCGGTCGGCCTGCTGGTCAGCATCTTCCAGGCCGTCACCCAGATCCACGAAGCCACCCTGTCCTTCGTGCCCAAGCTGATCGCGGCCATCGCCGTGTTCGCCATGACCGGCCCTTGGATGCTCACCACCCTGGTGGAGTTCATCCGCAGCACCATCCTGTCGATCCCGCAGTACGCGATCTGACCGCAGGCCGCCGGGCACGCACCATGATGACCTTCACCGAAGCCCAGATCATGGCCTGGGTATCGCCGGTCTTCTGGCCCTTCCTGCGCGTGCTGGCGGTGTTCTCCAGCGCCCCCATCTTTTCCGCCCGCTCGGTGCCGGTGCGCACCCGCGTGGCGCTGGCCTTCCTCATCGCCTTCTGCGCTCAGGCCGGCCTGAGCGACCAGCCCGTGGTCGGCTTCAACGACGCGCAGGCGCTGCCCGTGGCCGTGCAGCAGGTGGTGATCGGGCTGGCCATCGGGCTGGCGGTACGCATCGTCTTCGCAGCGGTGGAAGTGGCCGGCGAACTCATCGGCCTGCAGATGGGCCTGAACCTGGCCGGCTTCTTCGACCCCGCCACCAACAGCCAGACCAGCGCCGTCGGCCGCTTCTTCGGCAACATGACCATGCTGCTGTTCGTGGTGATCAACGGCCATCTGCTGGTGCTGCAGGCGGTGGTGGCCAGCTTCGACACCTTCCCCGTGGGCACCGGCGCGCTCGAAGCGGTGGCCCGCATGCGCCTGCACGAGCTGGGCACCGTGGTGTTCCGCTACGGCCTGTGGATTGCGCTGCCGATGATCGGCATGTTGCTGTTTCTCAACATCATCCTGGGCTTCGTCTCGCGCGTGGCGCCGCAGATGAACGCCTTCGCCATCGGCTTCCCGCTCACGCTCTCCGTCGGCCTGGTGGGCATCGCGGCCACGCTGCCGATGCTGGAGGTGCCGGTGGTGGCGCTGCTGAAGGTGGCCACCGACCTGTTCATGGGCGGGTGAAATGGCCCCCGCGCTCCGCCGCTGACGCGGGTCGCTGCCCCCCGAGGGGGTACGAATCCAGCTTGGGGCGGCCCGGCGCTGGATTCAAGGCCCCCGCGCTCCGCCGCTGACGCGGGTCGCTGCCGCCAACCCCGTCATGCCCGCGCAGGCGGGCATCCAGGCGGCTGCCGCCACCGGGGCGCTGGCTATACCAACCCGTTGCGGATGGCGTACACCGTGAGTTCGGCGTTGTTCGACAGGTGCAGCTTCTCCAGCACCCGGGCCCGGTAGACGCTGACCGTCTTGGGACTGAGCATCAGTTCTTCAGCGATGTCCGAGAGCTTCTTGCCCGAGGCGATCTTCTGCAGCGTCTGCAGCTCGCGCTCGGACAGGCTGGCGTGCAGTTCCTGGTCTTCCGGGGCGTTGAGGCTGTCGACCAGCATTTCCGCCACCGCCGGCGTCACGTACTTGCGACCCTGATGGATGGTGCGAATGGCCGCGATCAGTTCCTGCGGCTCGCTGGCCTTGTTCAGGTAGCCGCGCGCGCCGGCGCGCAGGCAGCGAATGGCGTACTGGTCTTCGGGGTACATCGAGACCACCAGCACCTTCACCGGCGAGCCCTCCTCGCGCAGCGCGGTGAGCACCTCCAGCCCGCCCCGACCCGGCATGTTCAGGTCCAGCACCAGCACATCGGTGGGCACGCGGCGCATGATTTCGCGCAACTCCGGATAGCTACCGGCTTCGCCCACCACCTGAATGTCCACGGCCTCCGCGATGGTGTCGCGAATGCCGCGCCGCACCATGGCGTGGTCGTCACACAACGTGACACGGATCATGCGTTGCCTTCCTTGATCTGCATAGGTTCTTCTTCCGAATCGTCTTCGCCGGTCACAGCGCGGGCCTCGGGGGTCAGGGGCACCGACAGGATGACCGACGTGCCGCGCGGGCCGGAGCTGACGTCGAGCCAGCCATCCACCTTGTGCGCACGCTCATGCAGGCCCAGCAGCCCGAAGGATTTGGCCTTGCGCCGCTCCTGCTCGGTCATGCCGCGGCCGTTGTCGCTCACCTCCAGCGTCAGCACCCCTTCGCGGTCGCTGAGGTCGATCTCCACACTGCTGGCCATCGCGTGTTTGGCGACATTGGTCAGCGCCTCCTGCGCCGTCCGGTAGGCCACGAGCTGCACGTCGCGCGGCACGTCCAGGGTTTCCGAAGACGTGCGCACGCCCACCCGCAGGCCCGTGCGCCGCTCGAAATTCGTGCCCAGCCACTGCACCGCCGCCACCAGCCCCTGGTCGAGGATGGGTGGGCGCAGGTTCATCATGATGCGCTGGCTGGCTTCCAGCGCGTGGCGCAGCATCTCCAGCGCCGTGTCCATGTGCTGCTTGAGGTCCGGATCGGTGGTGCGCCGCGCCACCCACGACAGGTCCAGCCGCACGGCCGCCAGCGCGCCGCCGATGTCGTCGTGGATCTCGCGTGCGATGTCGGCACGCTCGCGTTCGATGCTGGTCTGCAAGTGTTCCGCCAGCTCGCCCAGGCGGCGCTGCGATGCCGCCAGTTCGGCGTCGGAGCGGGTGCGGGCCTGCCGCGCGCGGCTGACCTCGATGGCCCGCTCGATCACGTGGGCCAGGCGGGTCATGTTGTCCTTGAGCAGGTAATCGCTGATGCCGCGGTGCATGGCCTCCACCGCTGCGGCCTCGCCGATCGCGCCGGACAGCACCACAAAAGGCAGCGGCTGCGCGCGCTGGCGCACCAGTTCCCAGGCGTCGAGGCCGGTAAAACCCGGCAGGTGGTAGTCGGCCAGCACGATGTCGTGGTGGCCGTGGTCGAGTTCGCGCTCGAAATCGGGCAGGGTATCCACCAGGGTCAGCTCGCAGGCCACATGGCTGCGCTGCAGCGCGAACTTCACCAGCGCGTGGTCGACACGGGAATCCTCCAGGTGCAGGATGCGGATGACGTGGGCAGTCTGGAATTCCGGCAAAGCACTCATGGACATGGGCATCGAGGCGACCAGTGGCGCTGTTCGGCGCAAAAAGGTGCTGAATTTGCGGTGTTATCAGCCGATATAGGCGTCAGGGGATGCCGAAAATTGTAAGTGCGCAAGGCTCCGGCCCCCAGCCCTTCATCGAGTGCCACCCATGGAACAGCCTCCGAACCAGCCCACCCTGGCCCTGCCCGTGCAGGCCGTGGCCGATCTCCAGGATGCCCTGCTCATGGCCATGACCGACCTGCAGCGGCTTGAAGGCCTGCTCGACCACGCCACCGGCAATCTGCTGGAACGATTCAGTACCGCCAACCGGGCCCTGGCGCAATTGGCCCGCCACGACGACCAGGAGTTGCAGCAGATCCGCCAGACCCTGCACCAGGCGGTGACCGAATTGCAGTTTCACGACATGGCCACCCAGTTGATCACCCACACCGGCAAGGTACTGCAAGGCTGTGCCTGGCGGCTGGCCGACGAGGCGATGGAGCCGGAAGAGGACGAAATCCCCCTGCGCCTCAACCCGATGCCCGACCGCCCCAGCCCGGTCACCCAGGGCGAGATGGACGCCGGCTCCGTGGAGCTGTTTTAAAGGCCCGGGCAGCGGCTGCCGATAAGTACGGAATACGGAGTACACCATGCGATCGATTCTTGCCGTCGACGATTCGGCTTCCATGCGGAAGATGGTTTCGTTCACGCTCACCGGCGCCGGTTTTCACGTCGTGGAGGCGGTTGACGGACAGGATGCCCTGGAAAAGGCCCAGACCCACGCCATCGACCTGGTGCTGACCGACCAGAACATGCCCCGCCTGGACGGTCTGGGGCTGACACGCAAGCTGCGTGAGCAGCCGAAGTTCCAGTCCACCCCCATCCTCATCCTGACCACCGAATCGAGCGACCAGATGAAACAGGCGGGCCGCGCCGCCGGTGCCACCGGCTGGCTGGTCAAGCCGTTCGATCCGGGCCGCCTGATCGAGGTCATTCACAAAGTCATCCGATGACGCACCGGCACCGGTAGCAGGAGACACCCATGGGTGACATGATGAACGAGAGCCAAAACCTGGGCGGCAACATCGACCTGACCCAGTTCTACCAAATCTTCTTCGAAGAGGCGGGCGAAAACCTGGAGCAGATGGAGCAGATGCTCCTGGCGCTCAACCTGGAGGCCGCCGACGACGAAGAGCTCAACGCGATCTTCCGCTGCGCGCACTCCATCAAGGGCGGCGCGGCCACGTTCGGCTTTGCCGACGTCGCCGAGCTCACGCACCGCATGGAGTCCCTGCTGGACAAATTGCGGCGCCACGAGCTGCAGCCCACGGCCCCCATGGTGGACGTGCTGCTCGAATCCTCCGACGCGCTCAAGCTGCTGCTGGCCCGCCACGCGGGGCAGGCGGTGGACCCGCCGGCCACCGCCTCGCTGGTCGACCGCATCTACGCCCTCACCCACGCCGAAGGCACCGCGGCGCCTGCCCCGGCCGCGGTGGTGGCCACACCACCACCGGCGCCCGTGGCGGCCCCCGAACCACCGCCCCCGGCCGCTGCCCCGGCACCCGCCGGCCAGCGGCGCCTGCGCATCGACATCGGGCCGCTGGACAACCTGGCACTGGCCGACGGCATTGCCGAACTGTTCCGCGACATCGAAGGCCTGGGCACGATCGAGCCGCAGACCGGTGGCGAAGAACGGCACCGCGTGTTTCTGGTGACCACGACGTCGAGCGACAGCGACCTGCTGGACCTGTTCACCTTCCACGTCAGCCGCGAACAGATCCGCCTCACCGACCTGGCCACCACCGCCGCCCCGGCCCCCAGCCCCGAGCCAGCCGCCGCCGCGGCGGCCGACTTCGGCTTTTTCGACGGCGCGCCCGGCCTGCCGGCGGCGCCCGTCAGCGAACCGCCGGCGGTCGCCGCCCCGGCGCCCGTCGAAGCCGCCCCGGCACCGGTCGCCCCCGCCCGTCCAGCGGCCAAAGCCGCCGCCCCCAGTGCGGCAGCGCCGGAATCGAGCACGCTGCGCGTGTCGGTGAGCAAGGTCGACCAGCTCATCAACCTGGTGGGCGAACTGGTCATCACCCAGGCCATGCTCGCGCAGAAGAGCCGCGAACTGGACGTGAGCGCCAACCAGCCCCTGCTGGCCGGCCTGGCCGACCTGGACCGCAACACCCGCGACCTGCAGGAAGCGGTGATGTCGATCCGCATGATCCCGATGTCGGTGGTGTTCAGCCGCTTCCCGCGCATGCTGCGCGACCTGGCCGGCAAGCTGGGCAAGAAGGTCGAGCTGATCACGCATGGCGAAGCCACCGAGCTGGACAAGGGCCTGATCGAGAAGATCACCGATCCGCTCACGCACCTGATCCGCAACAGCTGCGACCACGGTATCGAAATGCCCGAAGAGCGCCTGGCCAAGGGCAAGACCGAACACGGCACCATCACGCTGTCGGCCTCGCACCAGGGCGGCAGCATCCTGATCGAAGTGCGCGACGACGGCAAAGGCCTTTCGCGCGAGAAGCTGCTGAAGAAAGCGCGCGAAAAAGGCATGGACGCCCCCGACACCCTCAGCGATGCCGAGGTGTGGAACCTGATCATGGCGCCCGGCTTCTCCACCGCCGAGGTGGTGACCGACGTCTCGGGCCGCGGCGTCGGCATGGACGTGGTCAAGAAGAACATCGCCTCGCTGGGTGGCACGGTGGAAATCGATTCCGCCGAAGGCTACGGCATGAGCGTCAAGGTGCGGCTGCCGCTGACCCTGGCCATCATGGACGGCATGAGCGTGCGCGTCGGCCAGGAAACCTACATCCTGCCGCTGTCGTCGGTGATCGAGTCCTTCCAGGTCCAGCCGGGGCACATCAACACCGTGGCCCAGGGCGCGCGCCTGGTGAAGGTGCGCGAGGAATACATGCCGGTGATCGCGCTGGAGCAGGTGTTCGACGTGCCCCGCTTCGACGATGACGCGCCGTCCACCCCGATCATGGTCGTGGTCGAGGCCGAGGGCTCGCGCGCCGGCATGCTGGTCGACGAACTGCTCGGCCAGCAGCAGGTGGTCATCAAGAACCTCGAAACCAACTACCGCAAAGTGCCCAACGTCTCGGGCGCCACCATCCTCGGCGATGGCCATGTGGCGCTCATTCTGGACACCTCGGGTCTTGTCAGGCGTTCGCGTCACTGATCATGAAACCCCATGCGGCGGCAACGCACTCGCCAGGCCGGACCGGCGTCGCCGGGGGTCTGGCCTTGCCGGACGACGGCGGCCCCGTGGCCGAAGGCCGCGAGTTCGTGTGGTCGAACGCGGACTTCAACCGCATCAAGGCGCTGATCTACCAAAAGGCCGGCATCAGCCTGCACGATGGCAAACACGCCATGGTCTACAGCCGCGTCTCGCGCCGGCTGCGGGAAACCGGCCACAACAGCTTTCGCGACTACCTCGATGTGCTCGAACGCAGCGACGGTCCGGAGTGGCAGGAATTCATCAACGCGCTGACCACCAACCTCACCTCGTTCTTCCGCGAACAGCACCACTTCGACATCCTGGCGCAGTTGCTGGCCTCGCGCCGCCAGCAGCCCTGGCGCATCTGGTGCGCCGCCGCATCCACCGGGGAAGAGCCGTATTCGATCGCGATCACGGCCGCCGAGGCTCTGGGCATGGGTGGGCAGTTCCAGGTGGTGTGCAGCGACATCGACACCAAGGTGCTGGCAACCGCCGCCAAGGGCATCTACCGGCTCGACGGCGTCAAGGGGCTGAGCCAGGAGCGGCTGCAGCGGTTTTTCATGCGCGGCAGGGGCGCCAACGAAGGGCTGTTCCGGGTCAAGCCCGACCTGCAGAAACACGTGGAGTTCCGCGTCATCAACCTCATCGAAGAGCTGCCGCTGCGCGACGCCTTCGACGTGGTGTTCTGCCGCAACGTGATGATCTATTTCGATGGCCCGACCCAGCGGCAGGTGCTCGAACGCATCCACCGGGTGATGAAGCCCGGGGGCATGCTGTTCGTCGGCCACGCCGAGAACTTCAGCGATGCACGGCTGCTGTTCAGCCTGCGCGGAAAGACGGTGTATGAACGCCTATGAATCCACGCTGCCCGGGCACTCTCCGGCGGTTGCTGGCGTGTCGGCCCGCAGCAGCCTCGAAGCCCTGAAGGCACGCCCGCGCAAGCCGGGCGAAGCCTCGTTCTTCTATCACGACCACCATTTCAAGCACGACGCGGTCAAGGTGCTGCCCGGCGAGTACTACGTCACCAGCGACGACCTGCTGATCATGACCGTGCTCGGCTCGTGCATCGCCGCCTGCATCTGGGACCCGCGCGTGCGCGTGGGTGGCATGAACCATTTCATGCTGCCCGAAGGCGGCGCCGACACCTCCGGCCGCTACGGCTCCTACGCGATGGAACTGCTCATCAACGAAATGATGAAGCTCGGCGCCCGGCGCGAACACATGCAGGCCAAGGTCTTCGGCGGCGGGCAGGTGATGCACAGCTTCACCACGATGAACGTGGGTGAGCGCAACACGCAGTTCGTGCTCGACTACCTGAAGACCGAACGCATCGCCATCGTTTCCAAGGACGTGCTGGACATCTATCCGCGCAAGGTCTGCTACTTCCCGGCCACCGGCAAGGCGATGGTCAAGCGCCTGGCGCATTCGCATCCCGAAACGCTGGAATCCCAGGAACACCGCGGCAATGCGGCGGTGGTGGTCACGGCCACGGCCGGCGGCTCGGTGGATCTGTTCTGAGGGAGACAACAATGACCCGAATCCGTGTGGTGGTGGTGGACGACTCGGCCCTGGTGCGCAGCCTGCTGTCGGAAATCATCAACCGACAGAGCGACATGCAGTGCGTGGGCGCGGCCAGCGATCCGCTGGTGGCGCGCGAAATGATCCGCGAGCTCAACCCCGACGTGATCACGCTCGACGTGGAAATGCCCCGCATGGACGGGCTGGAGTTTCTCTCGCGCCTGATGCGGCTGCGCCCGATGCCGGTGGTGATGGTCTCCACCCTGACCGAGCAGGGCGCCGACATCACGCTGCGTGCGCTCGAAATGGGCGCCGTGGACTACGTGGCCAAGCCGCGCATCGGCATCGCCAGCGGGCTCAACGAACTGGCCACCGACATCGTCGACAAGATCCGCATCGCCGCCAGCGCCCACGTCAAGCGCCTGGCGGCTCCACACGGCACGCCGGCCGCTGCGGGCCACGTCGAGGCTGGCGTGCCCGAAGTGCCGCGCGGGCCGCTGCCGCGCCTGTCGACCGAAAAAGTCATCTGCATCGGGGCGTCCACCGGCGGCACCGAAGCCATTCGCGAGGTGCTGACCCCGATGCCGGCCGACTCGCCGGCCATCGTCATCACCCAGCACATGCCGCCCGGCTTCACCACCAGCTTCGCGGCGCGCCTGAACAGCCTGTGTCGCATCCGGGTGGCCGAAGCCCGCGACGGCGAGCGCATCCTGCCCGGCCACGCCTACATCGCACCCGGTGGCCGCCACCTGCGCATCGACCGCAGCGGCTCCAACTATGTCGCCGTGCTCGACGACACCGAACCGGTCAACCGCCACCGGCCCTCGGTGGAAATGCTCTTCCGCTCGGCCGCCCGCGTGCTCGGCCCCAACGCGCTGGGCGTGATGCTCACGGGCATGGGGGCCGATGGTGCGCAGGCGATGCGCGAAATGAAGGACGCCGGCAGCTACAACTACGTGCAGGACGAAGCCAGCTGCGTGGTCTTCGGCATGCCCCGCATGGCCATCCAGTTCGGCGCGGCGCACGAAGTGCTGCCCCTCAAACAGATTGCCCCGGCCCTGTTGAACCGCCTCGCCACCAGCCCCGGCAGCGTGCGCCACCGGATCTGACCCCTCACCCCACCCACTCCGCGGAGTCCCCATGAAAACCCGTCGCCAATTCGGCCATGCCGTCGTGCTGGCCTGCCTGTCGCTGTTCGCCCTCTCGGCCTGGTCGCTGGATGCGCCCCAGGAGCGCATCGTGCTCACCGTCACCGGCAAGATCACCGAGAAAAACACCCCCGACAGCGCCCGCTTCGACATGAAGATGATCGAAGCCCTGCCCCAGCACACCTTCACCACCCGCACGCCCTGGTACGACCAGCCCGTGACCTTCACCGGTCCCCTGCTGTCGGACGTGCTGGCAGCCGTGAAGGCATCGGGCACCACGCTCTCGGCCACCGCGATCAACGACTACCGCATCAGCATCCCGCTCGCAGACGCCGCCCAGCACGGCGTCATCATGGCGCGGCTGCTCAACGGCAAGCCCATACCGGTGCGCGAAAAGGGCCCGCTGTTCATCGTCTACCCCTTCGACAGCAAAGCCGAACTGCGCACCTCGGTCTACTACGAGCGCTCGATCTGGCAGCTCAAGGCACTGGACGTGCAGTGATGTGGCCCTCCACCAACCTGGCCCAATGGGAGCGTCGCCACTGGGCCCTGGTGATCCTGGCGCTGCTGGCGGTGACGCTCACGCCGCTGGGCTGGATCCAGTGGCGCCAGGTGCGCCTGCTCGACAACGTCGCCAGCAACCAGGTCGACTCCATCATGTGGCAGGCCTACCAGCTCGAACGCGAGCTCTCGCGCCTGGATGACGCGGTGCACAGCGCCGAGGTCGAGCCGGAAGCCGCCGATGCCGACAACCTGGCCGAACGCTACGAGATCTTCCTCAGCCGCATCGACCTGCTGACCAAGATTCCCCGGCACGACCTGATCGAAGGCACCTCCACGTATGCGGATGCCAGGCAGCGGCTGACCGACTTCACGACGATGGTCGAGCCCCTGTTTGCCGATCCGCATGCCCTGCTGAAAGACCCCGAAGCACTCGCGCGCGTGGACAACGCCATCGACAGCCTGCTGCCGGTGCTGGCCGAGCTCACCCGCGACGCCAACCGCGCCGTGGCCCGGTTCGTCGACGAACGCAACGCCCAGTTGCAGCAACAGAGCTACCTGCTGATCGGGCTGGCGACGGTGCAGGCGCTCGGCCTGCTGGCCTTTGTCGCCCTGCTGGTGCGCCACATCCGCAAGCAGCAGCGCCAGTACGCCCGGCTCAAGAAGCTCAGCCGCGAACTGACCGAGGCGCGCGACCAGGCCGAGGCCGCCAACCGCGGCAAGAGCGTTTTTCTGGCCAACATGAGCCACGAAATCCGCACCCCCTTCCAGGGGCTGCTGGGCATGCTCAACCTGCTGGGCGACGCCCAGTTGACCAGCCAGCAGCGCGACTACCTGCAAACCGCCCGCGATTCGGCCGAACACCTGCTGGGCGTGCTCAACGACATCCTCGACGTCTCCACCATGGAGTCGGGCACGCTCAAGCTGTCGGCCGCACCGGTGCACCTGCCCACCGTGGTGCAGGAAGTGAACGACCTGATGCAGGTGGCCGCACGCGACAAGGGGCTCGACTTGAACGCCCACTGCGCCCCCGACCTGCCGGCCTGGGTGCAGGCCGATGCCACGCGCCTGCGGCAGATCCTGTTCAACCTGATCGGCAACGCCATCAAGTTCACGCCGCAGGGCCACATCATGGTGGAGGTGGCCCGCGCACCGCGCCTGCCCGACGGGGTGGCCATCACCGTGCGCGATACCGGCATGGGGATGGACCGCGAGACGCTGGAGCGGCTGTTCACACGCTTCTACCAGGCCGACAACTCGCTGCGCCGCCGCATCGGCGGCACCGGCCTGGGCCTGGAAATCTCGCGCAACCTGGCCCGCATGATGGGGGGCGACATCCAGGTCAGCAGCCAGCAGGGTATGGGCTCGGTGTTCACGGTCACGCTCAGCCTGCCGCTGGCCGAGGCGCCGCCCGAGAGCGCGACGGCGCCGATCGACCCCAGCCACAGCCGCCGCCTGCGGTTGCTCGTGGCCGAGGACCACCCGATCAACCTGAAGTACATGAGCATCCTGCTGGAGAAGATGGGGCACGAGGCCACCTTCTGCGAAAACGGCCAGGAAGCGCTACAACTGCTGGCGCGCGAAACCTTCGACGCGGTGCTGCTCGACTACCACATGCCCGTGCTCGACGGCATGGCCACCACCGAAGCCATCCGCCAGATGGACGGGCCGGCGTCGCAGATCAAGGTGATCCTGGTCACGGCCGACGTCGTCAACGACACCCGCAAACGGGCGCTGGAAGTCGGCGTCAACGAGTTCACGAGCAAACCGCTGCAGGCGCAGGACCTCGAAGCGGCCCTGGCCCGCTGCGGCCTGCTCGACCCGCCCGAACAGTCGGTGCCGGGGCTGGTGGTGCAGCGGGTTTCGGGGCATTCCCCGCTGTCGAGCTACGAGCTGCCCATGCGGCTGCCCGACCCGGCGTCGTCGCTGATCGGCACCGTGCTCGACACGGAGTCGTACACCGAAGTGCTCTCGATGATGCCCGACGACTCGCTGCACGAGATGCTCGACACGCTGTTCGCGCCCCCCGAAGGCACGGTGCACAAGCTGCTGCAGGCGCTGGCCGACAAGGACCGCGAAGTCGCCGGGCACGAAGCCCATCAGCTCAAGGGCACGTCGCTGCTGCTCGGGTTCAAGGCGCTGGCGACCATCGCCGCCCGCATCGAACTGCTGGCCAAGGGCAGCGATCCCCTGACCGCCGACCTGCCCGAACAGGTACTGCGCGACATGGACCGTACCCAACAGGCGCTGCAACAGTTCGAAAGCCAGGGCACCACCGCCCGCCCATCCACGACCTGAGCCCCCTCCTTCCGTCCCACGGACGTGTCGGGGCCAGCGCAGGGTACAAAAAAACCGGGCCAAGGCCCGGTGCAGTTGGGGGGAGAGCACGCCCGGCCCGTCAGGCCCGTTCGCTGAGCAGGCTGCCCGATTCGGGCAGCGGACGCGCCGCATTGCCCCGTTCGTCATAGGCGGCCGGCGAGCCATCTCCCGCCACCGACTGGGCCCCCACACTTTCGGCCTTGGCGGCCAGCGGATCGCCAGACGAAAACGGCAGCGGAATCTGGGCCTGCAAGGGCGTGGCCGCAGCGCTGGCCTTGTTCGCGATGGCGGCGCGAGCCACCTGGGTGGCCGCCACAACCGACAGGTCCGGCGCGGTGTCGGTTGCCAGCGAGGAGCGGGCCTCCAACTGCGCTTCCAACACCGGGTCCACGACCGCCGCGCTGGCCAGCCAGACCGACGACACCATTTCCTGGGGCAGCGGATACGTGCTCACGGTACTGGCGGTGCTCTCGCGGGCGCTGTCGGTGCCGGCGCCACCGCTCTGCTCGTCAGCGGCCTCCTGCTGCGACTGGCCTTGCCCATCCTGCGGCTTCTGCCGCGGCAGCAAGGGCGCCGGCTCGGGCAGATAGGTCTCGGCCCTGGCGGCCTGCTCGCCAGCGTCGCGCGGGTGCGCCCGTTCGGCCACCGCAGCGGTGGCAGGTCGGTCGCGGGTCGGGCCGTTGCCCGTGCGTGCGTCCCCCGTCGACCGCTGGTCGGGCTGCACCGACCGCACCGGTGTCACGGCGCCCACAGGCGCAGCCGACGAGGGCTGGGCAGCACTCGTCGCTGGCGTCCAGGCAAAAGAGGGCGAAGAAGCGATGTTCAACATGGCAATCCCCTGACTCGAAGGCGGCGCGGGAGGGGAGATTCCCGCAGTTCTATCGAGTTTTCGGCCTGAATTCGCCAGACTTGAGGGGTTTTTGCCCAGCTTTTTCGCGCATCAGCCTGCACCGATAGGGTGCAGGCTGACAGACAAACGACCCCGGTTCAGGCGTCGGCGAAGGTTTTTTCGTGCATCCAGGCCGCGTGTTTGGGCGCGCGCTTGGTCTGTGACCATTCGTTGAGCATGTCCCATTTCACCGCGTCGAGCTTTTGCATCATCTCGGGCGTGGCGGTGTTGGCGGCCAGTTCCAGGCGGTGGCCGTTGGGGTCGAAGAAATAGATCGACTTGAAGATGGTGTGGTCGGTCACGCCCACCACCGGGATGCCGGCCGCTTCCAGGCGGGTCTTGGTGGCTTCCAGTTCGGCCACGGTGTCGACCTCCAGCGCGATGTGCTGCACCCAGTCGGGGGTGTTCGGGTCCTTGCCCATTTCGGGCGAGTTCGGCAGTTCGAAGAACGCCAGAACGTTGCCGCCGCCAGCATCCATGAACAGGTGCATGTACGGGTCCGGCGCCTTGGTCGAGGGCACAGCATCCTCGGCAATGGCCAGCACGAAGTTCATGCCCAGGTGCTTCTGGTACCACTCGACCGTGGTCTTGGCATCCTTGCAGCGATAGGCGACGTGGTGAATCTTGCGGATGTTCATGAAGATCTCCTTCGGGGGGATGGGTCAGACGCCTTCGCGGGCCAGCCGCAGGGCGTCTTTGAGCACGGTGATGTCGCCCACCTGGTTGGCCAACAGCAGGATCAGCTTGGCGTTGAGCATCTGGCTCTGCGCGTCGCTGAGGTCGCGGTGGGTGTCGATCAGCGCTTCGTAGAAGTCGTCGCCGGGCGTGAAATCGCGGAAATAGCGCTGGCCGGGTTCGGCGAGGTTGGGTTGCAGTTGCAGGGTCATGGCCGACCTCCGCCGAACCGCCTCAAGGAGGGCGAGCCCCCTTGAGGGGCAGAGAGCGTAGCGAACGTGGGGGTCATCATGTGTCTCCTCGACGGGGTTCAGGCGGCGACCATTTCGGCCTTCGGCGCCGTGGCGGGCTGGGTCTGCTGGGCCGTGGCACGGGCCAGCGCGGCGCACACGGCGGCCAGGTCGGCGCGGCGCCAGCGGGCGGCCACGTGCTGGTCGGGGCGGACCAGATAGGTGGTGCCCGGGCGGGCGTCGTAGCGCTGGGCGAACAGACCGTCGCGGTCCTGCAGCACGCTGAAGCCGACGGCGCTGCCGCCGTGCGGCGTCACCAGCACGGTCTCGACCGGCACCGGGCCGGCGGCCAGGGCCGTGGCCTGGGCGCGCAGCGACGGCTCAAGCTGGCCCGGATCGTCGACGAAGGCCAGCAGCACGAAGCGGTTGCCCAGCTGGTCGAGCAGCCAGGCGTCCCGCCCCGCCACACGCACCGGGGCATCGTCCATCGGGGCGCCGGGCACCATCTGGCCCTCGAAGGCGTCGACGTCGGCCGTGTTCAGCGCCGACTGCACCAGGAAGGCCGGCATCGAGAGGCGGCCGGAGTTGACCAGCTTGCGGGCGAAGGGCTGGCTGCGCGCCAGCTCCAGCGCCGCGTTGCGGAACAGCTTGCTGACCGCGCTCTTGGGCGTGATGAAGTCGGTCGAGCGGGTGGAGTTGCGGATGTTCTCGTCGGCCGCGTAGGTGCGGTCGGCGTCGTAGGTGTCCAGCAGCGCATCGGGCGCCTGGCCCTTCATCACCAGCGCCAGCTTCCAGAGCAGGTCGTCGGTGTCCTGGAAGCCGGAGTTGGCACCGCGCGCACCGAAGGGCGAGACCTGGTGCGCCGCGTCGCCCACGAACAGCAGGCGGCCGTGGCGGAAGTTCTTCATGCGGCGGCACTGGAAGGTGTAGATGCTGGCCCATTCCAGCTCGAACTCGCGGTCGTCGCCGAGCATGGCCTGGACGCGCGGGATGATCTTTTCGGGCTTCTTCTCTTCTTCCGGGTCGGCGTCCCAGCCGAGCTGGAAGTCGATGCGCCAGACGTTGTCGCTCTGCTTGTGCAGCAGCACCGACTGGTTGGGGTGGAAGGGCGGGTCGAACCAGAACCAGCGCTCGGCCGGGAAGTCGGCCTTCATCACCACGTCGGCGATCAGGAAGCGGTCCTTGAACACATGGCCGTCGATGTCCAGGCCGAGCTGGCGCCGCACGTTGGAGCGCGCGCCGTCGGCCACGATCAGCCAGTCGGCATCGATCTCGAAGTGGCCGTCCGGCGTTTCGACGCTGACGCGGGCGCCGTCGTCCAAAGGCGTCACGCCCGCCACCTTGTATTTCCAGCGCAGGTCGGCGCCGAGTTCGGTGGCGCGGTGCACCAGCGCCTCTTCCAGGTGGTACTGCTGCAGGTTGATCATGCCGGGGCGCTTGTGGCCGGCGTCGGGCACGAGGTTGAAGCGGTAGACCTCTTCCTCGCGCAGAAAGGTGCGGCCCACGTTCCAGCTCACGCCCTTGTCGACGACGGTGTCGCCCACGCCCAGGCGGTCGAGGATTTCCAGCGCCCGCTTGGCGTAACACACGGCGCGCGAGCCGAAAGACACGCTGTCTTCTTCGTCGAACAGCAGCACGTCCAGCCCCTGCAAGCGCGCGTCGATGGCGGCGGCCAGGCCGACCGGGCCGGCACCGATGATCACCAGGGGCTTGCGTTGCGGGGCACCGGCCATCAGGTCGGTGGGGGCGCGGTAGGGAAAGGTGGGGTAGCTGTACGTGCCCATGGGCTTGTCTCCTGGAAAGTTCACGCTGGGTCCGGACTGTAGCCGATAATTCTTCATGCGTAAATACGTTTCACTATTCGTAATCACAAACTGCGCAACCACCAAAAAAAACCCGCTGCACCTTGCGGTGCAACGGGTTCGGTTCCCCAGAGGGCCAGGCGGGTCAGTCGGCCGTGTCCTCCGGCCTGGCTCCGACCACCGTCACCGGCACAGGGCTGGTCTGCAGCAGGGCCTGCGACACCGAGCCCAGCACAGCGGCACGCAGCGCCCCATGCCCCTGGGCCCCGAGCACGATCAGGTGGCAGTCGTGCGCTTCCACCAGTTCGACCAGCGCCTGCGCCGGGTCGCCGGAAACCACCACCGATTCCACCGCCATCCCTGCGGCCTGCAGCAACTGCACCACGGGCCGCATGAGGTCGCGCCCGGCCGCTTCGCTCACCTGCTGCAGCACCACGGGATCGTGCGCCACCACCACCTCGTAGAGATTGGCGGGCGGCTGCACGTTGGCCACCACGAAACGCGCCTTGAGGCCCCAGCCGCAGAGGCGCAAAACGTGGTGCGCCGCCTGCAGCGCCTGGGTCGAGCCGTCGGTGGGAATCAGAATCCGGATCACTCGGTGTATCTCCTGGTCGGTTGGCAAAAAAGCAGAAAACGGGCTCAGTGCGGCCGCTCGTTGAGCACACACCAGTACAGCTCGATGTGTTCGGCCACGTCCATGAACTTGCTGAAGTTCACGGGCTTTTCGATGTAGGAGTTGACCCCGATGTCGTAGGCGGTCTGCAGGTCGCGGTCTTCGCGCGAAGAGGTGAGCACCACCACGGGAATGCGGCGGTAGCGCTCGTGCGCCTTGAGCTGGCGCAGCACTTCCAGACCGTTGATCTTGGGCAGGTTGATGTCCAGCAGGATCACGGCCGGCAACTGCTCGCCCGCGTCCCAGCGCGCCATGTAGGCCAGCGCCTCTTCGCCGTCGCGCGCGATCTGGATCATGTTGGTCAGCCGCTTGCGGGTGAAGGCCCGCAGCGTGAGGTCCAGATCCATCGGGTTGTCTTCCACCAGCAGGATGGGGGGTGGGTTCACGGACAGGCTCATTCGGGGAACTCCAGATAAAAGGTGGCGCCGACTCCAAGACGGCTCTCGGCCCACACCCGGCCTCCCATGCGGTCGACCGCCTTGGCCACCAGGGCCAGACCCACCCCGGTGCCGGGGTAATCCTCCGCGCGCTGCAGGCGCTGGAAGATGCCGAAGATGCGGTCGTGGTACTTCATGTCGAAACCGACACCATTGTCCTGAACCCAGAGGATACGCCGACCAGGCTCGCTGCGGGACCCAATCTGCACCTGCGGGGGCCGGCTTTCCCGGCTGAACTTGAGCGCGTTGCCAATCAGGTTGCGCAGCACCACGGCCATGCCTTCGCGGTCCACGCCCAGCGTCATCGGTGCCAGCGCCAGCGTCACCTGGGCGCCATGCCGTTCGACGTCACCGGCAAAACCTTCCAGCACCCGCTCCAGCAAGGGCTGCAGGTCGACGTCGTGGCGCTCCATGGTGCGGCGCTCCATGCGGGAATAGTCCAGCAGGTCGCTGATGAGTTCGCCCATGAGCTGCACGCCGCGGCGGATGCGTCCCAGGAACTGCATGCCCTCTTCGCCGAGCTGGGCGCCGTACTCCTCTTCGAGCAACTGGCTGTAGCCATCGATGCCGCGCAAGGGCGCCTTCAGGTCGTGGGAGACGGTGTAGGAAAACGCCTCCAGTTCGCGGTTCGCCTCGCTCAACTGCTGGGTGCGTTCGTTCACCCGCTGCTCCAACCCCTGGTTGATCTCGCGCAGCTTCTCTTCGGCCTGCACCGAATCGGTGATGTCGAGCAGCGTGCCGATGTAGCGCGGCGGCAGGCCTTCGGCGGAGCGGTCGATGCGGCGTGCCGTGCGGCGCAGCCAGCGCACCGGCCCGTGGTCCGGGTGGGTGCGGAAGACCAGATCGCGCGCCTCGCCCCCGCAGCGCAACTGCGCCATGTCGGCCGCCACCATGGCCTGGTCGTCCGGGTGCAGGCGGGTGAGGTACTCCTCGTCCGAAGGCGAGCGGTCGGCCGGCGCCAGCCCCAGGTTGCAGAACAGCTGCGCCGACACAGTCAGCCGCTGCGTCTGTGCGTCGGCGGCCCAACTGCCCAGCAGCGACACGCTTTCGGCCTGCTCCAGCATGTCCTTGAGTTCCAGCACGGCCTGCGCGGCCAGCGTGCGCTCGGTCACGTCCATCGCGGTACCGAACAGGCGCACGGCGCGGCCATCGCTGTCGCGCTCGGTGCGCACACGCTGTTCCAGATAGCGGGTGCCCTGGTCCGTGACGATGCGGTGCACCAGCAGCAACTGGCCGGCATTGGGTGCGCGCAGTTCGGCCGCCAGCGCTCGCCGCACGCGCTTGGCGTCGGCCGGGTGCACCACGTTCAGCGCGGCCTCGGCTGTCGGCCGCACAGCCCCCGGCAGGAAACCCAGCATCTCGTACAGCACCGGTGACCAGGTCAGCTCCCGGCTGGCCACGTCCATGCTCCAATTGCCCAGGCGTGCCACGTCCTGGGCTTCGGCCAGCAGCACGCGCTGTTCGTGCAGGGCCTTCTCGGCCGCCTTGCGCTCGGTCATGTCGCGCAGGATGGACCAGACATATTGCGGCTTCCCATCGGCCCCGCGATGCACCATGATCAATTGCGACATGGGCACTTCGCGGCCCTGCGCGTCCAGTACCGCCGTCTCGCCCAGCCAGCGGCCTTCGCACAACGCGGTGGGGATCCCTTCCTCCTTCACCAACCGCGCGGCCCAAGCCGGATGCACATTCCCGATAGCGTTGTCCAGCGGTTCGCCGGGCGTCAGGCCCAGCAGTTCGTACCCAGCCCGGTTGAAGTAAAACACCCGCCCTTGCGGATCGGCCATGCTGACGATGTCCGAGGTGTTCTCCATCACCGACGCGAGGCGGTCCCGTTCGCGCCGTGCTTCCACCAGCTCCGTGACGTCTTGCACCGTGCCGAAAGCGCGGATGCTGCCATGGGCCTCGCGCGTCGCCGCTCCCTGGAGCCGCAGAAATTTGATGGCCCCGCTGGGCAGGCTGATTCGGTACTGCACCTCAAAGCCCTGGGCATGCAACACCGCACCGCGGTAGGCCTCGGCCACGCGGTCGCGGTCTTCGGGGTGAACCAGGCGGATCAGATCACCGGCGGTCGGAATGTGGGCCTGCGGGTCGAGTTCGTGGATGCGGTAGACCTCTTCGGACCACAGCAACTCGGGGCCGGGCTCGCTGAACGACCAGTTCCCCAGGCGGCTCAGGCGCTGCGCATCCACCAGCAGCGCCTGGCTGTTGCGCAGCGCCACTTCGGCCGCCTTGCGTTCGGTGACGTCCTGGATGGTGGTGAACAGTTGCCGCAGTTGGCCGTCGGCATGACGCACTGCCCGCACGTCCATGAAGGCGTGCACCATGCGACCGTCCTTGCGCACAAAGCGTTTTTCCATCTGGTAGCCCTCGCGCACCCCGGCCACCAGGTCGTTGAAAAGCTCGACGTTGCGCTCCAGGTCGCCCGGCGGCGTCATCTCCGCCCAGGTGCGCACCAGCAGTTCCTCCCGCTCGTAACCCAGGATTTCGCAGAGGCGGTCGTTCACCCGCAGCCAGCGTTTGTCGGCGGGCGACGACACGGCCATGCCAATGAACGGCAGGTCGTAGAAGTGCCGCAGTTCCTCGGCCTGCTCCAGCTGCGCGCGCTGCTGGGCCTCCAGCCGGCGCGCCATGCGGTCGACTGCCGCGGAAATCTGCGCCAGTTCGTCGCGCCCGGTCAGGGCGGTCCGCACCGACAGGTCGCCGGCGCCGATGGCTTCCAGCGCCGCCACCAGTTGCTGCGCGCGCCGGAACCACAGCAGGTGCAGCAGCAGGGCCAGCAACACCGCTGCGGCCAGAATCAAGACCGCCTCACGCGCCACTTCACCGCGGATTTCGCTGCGGCGGCTGGCCAGCGTGTTGGCGGGGTCGACCCGGACCACCAGACGGTAGCCCTCGGTCAGGGGCACCAGACCCGCCAGGCGGGGCGCATTGGGCACCTGGTCCACCTCCACGGAGCGGGGTTGCGGACGTTCGGTCAAGGCCTGCAAATCCGCCGCAGCCGAGCCCAGCGCCTGGGCAATCTGGCGCCCGATGTCGGCCCGCGACAGCGACGCTTCCACCACCCCATCGGCGCCCACCAGATAAGCCCGGTCCATGCCACGGTACAACGCCAGTGAGGCCACCTGGTGCCGCAACTGGATGGGATCGTCATTGCCCAGCCGCACGTCCAGCAACGCCTGTTCGATGCCCAGGCGCCCGCGCAGATCGCTGGCCACCCCCTGCAGCACCCGCTGCTCCATCGCCCCCACCTGGTAGCCATAGCGCAAGCCGACGCTGACCAGTGCCACCACCAGCAGCAGCAACGGCACCAGCCGCCGCGCCGGTACATTGAGCAAGGCGTTCCAAAGTTTCATGGCGCCCCCCCCATGGCGGATCGGCTCACCTGCAGCGCCGGCGCGGGCGCCAACAGGTGATCCCAGACCGGAACATGGTGCAACAGACGCAAGCCACGCAGCGTTTCGACCAGCTTCCCGGCCTGCAGCGTCTCGGCCGGCCCTCGCCCCCCCAACAGCCCGAGCGACTCGCCGGGCGTGTAGAACCTCAGGCCGGACAGCGTGGCCTGGTAGTCTGCCTCCGACAGCGCCACACCGGGCGCCAGCAACTCGGCGGCTTTGGCCGGATCGGCCTGAAACTCTTGCAATCCGCGCTGCCAACCCGCCACAAGCGCCTGCACCTGCTCGGGCCGCTGGTTCAGTGTTGCGGCCCGGACCACCAGCACATCGATGATCTCGCCCGGCATCTGGCGGCTGTCGAACATCGGCCAGAAACCCGCCGCCCGCATGTGGCGCGCCAGCGGCTCATGGCTGACCGCCACCGTCACCCGGCCGTCGCGCAGCGCGGCCAGGTGCTGAGACGACTCCAGCGGCACGACCAGAACGTCCGACAGCGTCAGGCCCGCCGACTGCAGCAGACGGTGCAGCATCAGCGCGCCCACGGTGCTCGACTCGACGGCGATGCGCTGCCCCCGCAACTGGGTCGGACGCTCGATGGACGGGCTGGCCAGCACCACATCGGCCCCATGCGACGTGCTGAGGAATTCGACGATGCGCAGGTCTTCACCCTGCTCGACCTGGCGCAGCGTTTCGTCCAGGGTCAGCGCCGCGCCTTCCAGCAAGCCGTTGTGCAGGTGGCGCAGCGTCTCCGACACCGAAGCCAGTTCAATCACCTTGACCCGGCGCACATCGAGCCGTTGACGCTCCCGCGCCAGCACCAGCGGGTCGTACCCGACCCAGGAATTGAGGCCGATCTTCAGCGCCGGCGGGGTGCGGAAGTCGCAGGCTGGCAGCCCCGCTATCACCATGGCAGACAGCGACAGGCGGCGCAGCCAGGTGCGGCGTGACAACGGCGGCTGGGCAACGGCTGCGGACGCGTCCCTGCACGCGCCTCGCACCCCGGGTCTTGGGGGCATGGCTGGGTTCCTGATGGTTTGGTTTCATTTTGTCATCAACCGTGACAAACACCACAGAGTGATGTGGTTCCGGCCCGTACCTTGGCACCAAATGCCAACACCCCGGAGACGCCAGCCCCCAAAGCCCGTGCCTGCGCCCGTTCGCAAGCAGACCGGTCGAACCCGACGCTTTTTTTGGCGACACTCGGAGCATGCGCAAAAACCCCCAGACCGGATTCCCATGCGCCCACCACGGCGAATGGCACCATGCACGGCGGAAAGACCTCGGTGCCCAGTTGCCCGACGATATCTGGGCACCGGACGGCGTCGAGCGGTACCAGCGAGCGCGCCACGACCCCGACCGTTGCACGCTCGACCACCAGCACCCTCACGAACTCGTCGCTCCCTGTCTCTGACCTTGCCGCGCCTCAACGTCCTCTTTGTCTGCAGCCGCAACCAGTGGCGCAGCCCCACCGCCGAGCAGATCTGGCGGCGGCATCCGCAACTCAACGTGCGCTCTGGCGGCACCAGCCCCAGCGCGCGCCACACGGTTTCCGGCGCCGATATCGGGTGGGCCGATGTGGTGATCGTGATGGAGCAGAAACACAAGTCGCGCCTCGTCGCGGACTTCGGCGCACTGCTGGACAACCGGCCCATTCACGTGCTCGACATCCCTGATGCGTACCCCTACATGGACCCCGAGCTGGTCGAACTGCTGGCGCAGTCGGTACGCCCGGTGCTCGGCCTCGATGCCCAGGAAGACTGAATGACCGAACGCTTGTTCCATGCGGGGGTGGGTGCGATAACAGGTGCGGCCTGGGGCATCCTGAACGGTACGACCGCGCGGCAGTCGTCGGGACGGCTCCCCCTGAAAACCAGCCGGCGCTGTCTGCGCAGCGTCTTGCTGCTGGGTGCCGGAACCGGCATCGCCCTGTTGGCCGGTTTTCGGCTCCTTTGAAACGCCTACCCTTGAACGACCTCACCGCTACCGCCCCTGCCCGTGCCACCGCCCGTGAATGGTGGGGCCTGGCCGTGATCGCCCTGCCCTGCCTGGTCTACGCCATGGACCTGACGGTGCTCAACCTCGCCGTGCCGGCGCTGAGCCGAGCGCTCGCACCCAGCGCCTCGCAACTGCTGTGGATCATCGACATCTACGGCTTTCTGGTAGCGGGCTGCCTGATCACCATGGGCACGCTGGGCGACCGCATCGGGCGCCGCCGCCTGCTGCTCGCCGGCGCGGCCTTCTTTGCCGTGGCTTCGGTGCTGGCCGCGTTCGCGCGCACGCCGGCCGAGCTGATCGCGCTGCGCGCGCTGCTGGGCATGGCCGGGGCCACACTGGCGCCGTCCACGCTCTCGCTGATCCGCAACATGTTCCACGACGAGACGCAGCGCCAGTTCGCCATCGGCGTGTGGATCACCGCGTTTTCGGTCGGCAGCGCCATCGGCCCGCTGGTGGGCGGCTGGCTGCTGGAGCACTTCTGGTGGGGGTCGGTGTTTCTGCCCGCGGTGCCGGTGATGGTGCTGCTGCTGGTGCTGGGCCCACGCCTGCTGCCCGAATACCGCGATCAAAACGCCGGCCGCATCGACCTGCCCAGCGTGCTGCTTTCGCTGGCCGCCGTGCTGGGGTTGATCTATGCCGTCAAGGCCATGGCCGAACACGGGCCCAGCCTGCCACGGCTGGCGCTGCTGCTGGCCGGGCTGGGGGTCGGCGCCGTGTTCCTGCGCCGCCAGCGGCAGATTCCGTACCCGCTGCTCGAACTGCGGCTGTTCGCCATCCCCGCCTTCCGCACCGCCATCGTGGCCTATGCGCTGTCGTGCCTGGCCATGTTCGGCATCTACATCTTCATCGCGCAGTTTCTGCAGATGGTGTTGATGCTCAGCCCCTTGCAGGCCGGCTGGGCCACGGTGCCCTGGGCACTGGGATTCGTGGTGGGCTCGCTGGTGCTAGCGCCGCGCCTGGCCAGCCGCTACGGGCCCGGGCCGGTCATGGTGGGGGGCCTGGCCGCTGCCTCGGCCGGCATGCTCGCCATGGTGGCCGCCGACGGCCCGGCCGCGCTGTGGGTGCTGGTGGGCGGCATGATCGTCATCAGCCTGGGCATGGCGCCGGTGTTCGCCATCGGCACCGAACAGATCATCACCTCGGCGCCGCCCGAGCGCGCGGGCGCGGCCTCGTCCATCGCCGAAACCGCGTCGGAATTCAGCGGTGCGCTGGGCATCGCGCTGTTCGGCAGCGCGGGCACGCTGATCTACCGCCACCAGTTGGCGCAGAGCGGGCTCGGCGGGCTGCCGCCCGAAGCCCTGGCCACCCTCGGTGGCGCGCTGCAGGCGGCCGAGCATCTGCCCGCAGAAACCGCCCGCGCCCTGGTGCCTGCGGCGCAGGCCGCCTTCACCGACGCGCTGCAGTTCACCGCCCTGGCCGGCGCGGCCCTGGTGCTGCTGGCCAGCCTGCTGGCGGCGCGCATGCAGCGCCGGCCCACACCAGCCAATTGAGCAGACAATCGCACCACCATGTCCGCCCCACTCCGCCTGATCTGTCTCTGCGCCGAATGGTGCGGCACCTGCCGCGACTGGCGGCCGGTCTTCGATGATCTGGCCCGCCGCCACCCCGACGTGGCCCTGCACTGGGTGGACATCGAAGACGATGCCGAACTGCTCGACGATTCCCCGCTCGATGTACAGACCTTCCCCACCGTGCTGATCGCCGCCGGCGACATGGTGCTGTTCTGCGGTCCGGTCAAACCCTTCGCGACCGAAGTGGAGCGGCTGCTGCGGGCGGTTTCCCAGCCCACAGGGCAGAGCAGCTATCCGCCGCTGTCATCGCTGCTGCCCCATTGGCGCGCCTGAACCTCAGGCGCCGATGGCCGATCGGCGCAGTTCGCCGGGCGTCACCCCGAAGCGCCCTTTGAACTTGCGAGAAAAGTGCGCGGGATCGGAAAAACCCGCTTCGTAGCACAGCGTCCGGATCGGCAACGCCGCCCTGCGGGGATCGATCAGCCAGCGCCGAGCGAGGTCCAGACGGCCCTCGAAAATCGCTCCCTCCAGCGTCATGCCACTGTCCCGGAAAACCGCGTGGAGGTACGACAAAGACACACCGCAGGCCCGTGCAACGCCTTGAGGCGACAGGTCCGGGTCGCGCGCATGGGCGCGGATATGGCGCAGCGCACGCTCCCGGTGATGGGTTCGCGCATGCGACTGCATTTCGGCGGCATCATTCGGCACCCGCGCCAAAAACAGCGCCAGCATGTCCAGCAACTGCTGAGTCCAGCGGTGGTACTCGTGATCTCCCCAGGACGCTGCGCCCACCGCCAGGTGCGCAGCGAATGAGCGAACCATGTCCACACTGGCCGATGCCCCGAAGCAGGCATTGAGGTCCAAGAAGGGCGGCAGCGACCCCGCGCGCTCGCGCAGCAAGGTGGCCGGAAATGCCACACTTTCCGTGCGGTACTCGTGGCCCAGTTGGGTGCGATAGGCCACCGCGTGGTTGAACAGATAGGCTTTGCCCGCTTCCAGCTGGCGCTCCTGGCCCAGGTGCACCACCTGCATGGTGGCCTGCGGCAGCGTCAAGGTCACGAACTCCTCGTTCAAATGCGCCACGTGCACGGGCTGCCGGCTCAGGTTCATGCCGCGGTAACGCATGGCGTGAAACGCCAACGGCCCGCGCCGGGTGGAGCGGATGTTCCCCACGGGCATCCGGCCAGCCATCGGTTGCACCTCGATCGGCCCAAAGGTGTCGTGCAGCACCTGTTGCCACCGCTCCAGCCGCTCGCTGGCCGGCAGGGTCGAGATGTCGAGGTCGATGGTGTTCATGGTGTCGCCATTGTCCCGCTTGCCAGAACAGGCTGGCTGAGGGTCAACCCGGTGCGGCGAACCCGTCATTTCGCACCATACGCTGAGTCAACATTCCCCCGCCGCTGAGACAACCGGCCCGGGCGCTGGCTGCCTACGATCCGTCGCACCCGACAGCCGTCGAGTCCCAACGCATCAGGAGACAACCATGCACCGCCGCCTCGCCCTCGCCGCTCTCGGTCTGAGCGCCGCCTTCACCGCCCAGGCCAATCCGGAATTCAAATGGACGCTGGCCTACCTGCCCGTCACCGGCACCACGTACTACGACGTCGCCCAGCAGTTGCCCGAGCGCCTGAGCAAGGCCACGCAGGGACGCCTGCAGGTCACGGCCAACGGCTCCCTGGTGCCCGGCAACCGCTTGCTCGAAGCCGTGCGCGACGGCGATGTGCAGATGTCCCTGGTTCTGAGCGGCTACTACAGCGCGTCCCAACCGCTGTTCACCCTGGTGGCGCTGCCCGGTTATTCGGAGAGCTTCAGCGATCTGGAAAAAATCATGGCCTCCCCCTACGGTGCCGCGGTGCGCGATGTCTTTGCGCGCGACTACAAAGCCCGCGAAGTGCTCTACAGCGCCTTCTGCCCGCAGACCATGTTCTCCACCAAACCGGTGACCAAGGTCGAGGACTGGAATGGCTTGCGCGTGCGGGTGAACAACGCGGGCACGGCCGTGCTGGCCAATGTGCTGGCGGCCAAGCCCGTGTCGCTGTCGGCGGGCGAGGTGCTGCCCGCCCTGCAGCGCGGCGTCATCGACGCCGTGATCACCGACAGTTGCTGGGCCTATGGCGCCGGGTTCTACACCGCCGTGAAATACGCTGCCGGCTGGAAGCTCGGCTCCGTCGTTCCTTGGCACCTGGTGGTCGGCAACGAGGCCTGGGCCAAGCTGCCCGCCGATCTGCAAAAGACCGTGGCGGCCGAACTGGCCAAGGTTTCTCAGGAGTTGCGGGCCGACTATGCCGCCAAGGTGGAGGCTCTGCCCAAGCAATGGGGCGCCAAGGGTGTGACCTACCAGCCCGTCTCCGACGCCGAGAACCGCAAGGTGCAGGACGCCCGCTACATGGGCCCGGTGCTGGACGCTTGGTACAAGCAGGCCCAGGCGCGCAACGTGGACGCGCGCCAGTGGGAGTCGGTCGCCCGCGAGGCCCTGGGCCGCTGACCGGTCACGGCCCGTCGTCTGCTGCATCCGCCCCGGCGCTACCGGGGCGGCCCTATTCCTTCACACCCCGCCATGGACATCCCCCTCTCCCCCGCCGAGCCGGCCATTCCCTATCCGGCCGATGGCCGCGCCGCCACGCTGGTGCACCAAGGCAGTCGCTGCCTGGTTGTCGCGCTGGCCATGGTGCTCTTGCTGATCATCAACTACGAGGTCTTTGCGCGCTACCTGTTCAACGCCCCCACCGTCTGGGTCATGGAGTACTCCACCTACCTGGTCGCGGCGATGACCTTCCTGGGCGCCGCGTTCGCGGTGGCGCGTGATGGCCACATCCGCGTGACCCTGCTGCTGGATGCCCTGCCTGCCCGAGGGCGCCTGAGGCTGGACTACCTGAGCGCCGCCACGGCGCTGTTCATCGCCCTGGTGCTGGCCTGGAAGTCGCTGGAGTTCGTCCATGGCGAATACACCGCCGGCACGCGAGACTTCGGGCTCATGGCCACGCCCATGTGGGTGCCGCAAAGCGTGGTGGCACTGGGCTATGGGTTCCTGGTCCTGGCGCTGGCACTGCAAATGCACCACCTCGCGGGCACCCGGTCGGTCACGCGCACCACCACCGGCGGCCTGTGGCTGGCACTGACGCTGACCGTGCTTGCCGGCCAGGCACTGGATGGGTGGCCACTGAACACGATGGCGGGACTGGGACTGATTGCACTGACCGTCCTGGCGCTGTCGGCGCTGTGGGCCGGCCTGGTGCCGACCTTGACCCTGGCGGCCTTCGTCCTGCCACCGGTGCTGCTCTACGCCGCGACCACCGAGGCCACACCCGCCTGGCAGGCGCTGGCCCTGGTCGGCACCATGCTGTATCTGCTGTTTGCCGGTGTGCGCGTGGCCTTTGCGCTGGCATGGCTGGGCCTGCTCGGGGTGGTCTTCTGGCTGCCCTCGCCCACGGTGCGCGTGCTGGCCGAACGCGCCTGGTCGGCGGTGCACACCTTCGAACTCTCCGCCATTCCCATGTTCGTGCTGATGGGCGCACTTCTGGTCAAGAGCGAAGCCTCGGACGACATGTTCGGCGCCATGCGCGCCTTGCTGGGCCGCGTGCGCGGCGGGCTGGCCTTCGCCTCCATCGGCGCCGCCGGGATCTTTGCCGCCGTTTCGGGCTCCAGTCTGGCCACGGCCGCCACCCTGGGCCGCGTGGCCGGGCCGCAGATGCTGGACCAGGGCTACAGCGCGCGGCTGGCCTACGGGGTGCTGGCCGCTGGCGGCACGCTGGGCATCATGATTCCGCCCAGCATCGCCATGATCGTCTATGGCTCGCTGGCCGGTGTCCCGGTCACCCAGTTGTTCATTGCGGGCATTGTTCCCGGCATCGTGCTGATGCTGCTGTTCGCCCTGGTGGTGCTGGGCTGGCTGCTGTTCGATCCGAAAGCCGCACCACCGGCCCACGCCTTCACCTGGCGGGAAAAGCTGCACAGCTTCCGTGGCGTGGCCCCCTTCATCGCACTCATGGCCTGTGTCCTGGGTGCCCTGTACCTGGGCATTGCCACGCCCACCGAAGCCGGTGCCGTGGGCGCGTTGGCCGCCCTGCTGCTGTGCCGCTGGCGCGGCACGCTGACCCTTCGGCAGTTCATCGACACCCTGGAAGAAACCGCCCTGGTCACCAGCTTCCTGCTGCTCATTGCCGTCGGCGCCTCGCAGATGGGCTATGTCATGGACTACCTGAGCATGCCCGCACAGATGGTGACCTACATCCGGGAGCTGAACCTCAGCGGTGTCGAGCTGCTGCTGTGCATCGTGCTCGCCTATCTGGTGCTGGGCATGTTCATCGAACCGATCTCCATGGTGCTGATGACCATGCCCGTCATGCTGCCCCTGATCCAGGCCGTCGGCTGGGACCCGTTGTGGTTCGGCATCGTGCTGGTGCTGCTGGTGGAGGTGGGCCTGATCACCCCCCCGGTGGGCATGATTCTGTTCGTGCTCGAAGGCGTGGCCCGAGGACGCACCCGGCTGCAGGACATCTCGCTCGGTGCACTGCCTTTTGTGGTGGCCATGCTGGCCGCTGCCGCCCTGTTCTATGCCTTTCCCGGCCTGGTGACCTGGCTGCCCAACGCCATGACCAGCCGCTGAGGGACCCACGACATGTCCCCCATCCCCCATCCCCTGCACAAGGTCCTGAGCGAAGGGGTGGCCTTCGGCCACTTCCCGGGAGCGGTCGGCCTCGTGGCCGAGGCGGGCCAGATCACGCATCTCGCGGCGACCGGCCACCTCGACCCGTCCCGGACCACGCCCATGCCCACCGACGCCATCTTCTGGATTGCGTCCATGACCAAGCCCATCACCACGGCCGCCGCCTTGCTGCTGGTCGAAGACGGCCGCTTGCGGCTGGACGATGCCGTTGCCGACTACCTGCCGGCCTTGCGTGGCCTGCGGTTGCCTGGTGGTGCGCCCGCCCCGTGCCCTACCGTTCGCGACCTGATGCGCCACACCGCCGGCTTCACCTACGGCCCCTTCGGCGAAGGGCCCGTGCACGCGGCCTACCGCCAAGCCGGGGTGTACGACTTCCACCTCACCAACCAGCAGATGGTCGAGCGACTGGCCACGCTGCCCCTGCTCCACCCTCCCGGCACCACGTTCGAATACGGCATGTCGACCGACGTGCTCGGCGCATTGATCGAAGTCTGCAGCGGCCAGGCCCTGGGCGACTTCATGCAGGCCCGCGTCTTGGGGCCGCTGGGCATGGTCGACACCGGCTTCGAACTCTCGCCGGCCCAACGCCAGCGCGTCGCGCGCCCCTGCCCCGCGGAAGTGTCGCCGCTGATGCCACCCACCCACGGAACGCGTTGGCAATCGGGCGGCAGCGGGTTGTGGTCCACCGCCACCGACTACCTGCGGTTCGCCCACATGCTGCTGGACCACGGCCGCCACCCCGGTGGGCAGTTGCTCAGCGCCCAGAGCGTGCACGCCATGCGCACCCAGCAATTGCCACCCGGCGTGGCCTGGGGCGACTACGTGGACGCCATGGGGCCCATCGCCCCCACCGTCGCCATGGGCCAGGGATTCGGCTTGGGGTTGTCCGTGCGTCTGGACAACGGCACCAACCCCCTGCCCGGCCATGCCGGCGACTTCAGTTGGCCAGGGGTGTCCGGCTGCCTCTTCTGGTGCGACCCCCAACGCCAGTGGGTCGTGATCGCCATGCTGCAAGCGCCCTCTCACCGGCTGACCTACCGCGCCAGGTGTCGGCAGGCCCTGTATGGAACCCCCTCTGCAACCCTGGAGTCCCGCTCATGAATCTGGGTACCACTGTGTTCTCCCGCCCCGCCGTGGTCGGTGGCGGGCTCATGGGCGCCGGCATCGCCGCCCGCCTGGCCCTGGCCGGTGCCCGACCCGTGGTGCACGACAGCGCGCCCGACGCCCAGGCCCGCGTACGCGCCCATTGCCAGGCCATTGTTGAAGAGCTTCAAGCCGCAGGCTGTCTGGACCCGGCTCAAGCAGCGGACGCTCTGGGCCGCGTGCAGGTCGCCCACCCGTTGGAGGCACTGGCCGACGCCAGCCTGGTGATCGAGGCGATTCCGGAATCGCTGGGCGCCAAGCAGGCGCTATACACCCGGCTTGAAGCCATCGTTGGTCCCGGCACCGTGATCGCCAGCAGCACCAGCGGCCTGCTCCCGACCACGTTGGCCGAACCGCTCACGCACCCCGAGCGCTTCCTGATCGCGCACTTCTGGAACCCGCCGCACCTCATGCCCCTGGTGGAAGTGGTGCCCGCACCCGCCACGCGCCGCGACCTGCTGGACGCCGTCATGAGCGGCCTTGAGCACCACGGCTGCGCGCCGGTCTTGCTGCACCAGGCGGTGCCCGGCTTCATTGGCAACCGCATCCAGTTCGCCGTCTTGCGGGAAGCCCTGCACCTTCTGCGCGAACACGTGGCCGACGCCAACACCATCGACCGCGTCGTCCGCGAAACCCTGGGGCGGCGCTACCACCGGATCGGCCCGCTCGAAGGTGCCGATGCCGGTGGGCTGGACACCTTTCTGGCCATCGCCACGCACCTCATGCCCACGCTGGCCAAGGACGAAGACGTGTTGGCGCTGCTGCAAACGCGGGTGCAGCAAGGCCAGCTCGGCCGCAAGAGCGGCCAGGGCCTGGTGACCTGGGACACCCAACGGCAGGACCGCTTCCGCCAGGCACGGCGAGACATGCTCAACGACCTGTCTGCACCCTGACCCCCTGCGAGCGTGCGCGCGCCACCGACGCGCTGCGCTGACCGTCGCCGAACTCGCCGCAGATGCCGTCAGCCGGCCTGGCTCACGCCAGCGTGTTCACCTGCGTGCCCACGGCGCCCTCCGTCGCCAGCGGCAAATCACCCGCCACCGCGCTCAACAAAGTCGCCGCCGCCGAAGCCTGCGTGGCCATGGCCTCCTTGAGCACATGGATCTGCACCTGCTGCTCGACCGCACCCTGGCGCATCTGCATCACACGGTCAACAACCAGGGCGGGGGAAACGGACATGTCCATGGGCATCCTCGAAAACGGTTCCCCTGTTATCGGCCGGTGGGCCGGGGTGCTTGAACCGGCAGCGACGCGACCGCTACCGCCACCCTGCTTGCCCAACCCGTAACAAACCGTACACAATGGCCAAAGAGCCATTCCAGTCAGACCACACGCATCGCCCGGGGAGGGAGCGACATGGTTTCAGAGGCATCACCGCGCCGGTTTCACATCCGCGCTGACCGCGAACTCACGCACCCGCAGGTGCTCAGCCTGCGGGACGAACACCTCGCCGGCATGCGCGCCGCCTCACCGCCCGAATGCGTGTTCGCGCTGGACCTGGACGGCCTGCGCCAGCCCGAGATCACCTTCCTCACCGCCTGGCACCTGCTGCCGGACGCCACGCCTGGCGCTGATGAACCCGAAGCCGTGAGCGAACTGGTCGCCATGGGCGCCCTCAAGGAACTGACGCCCACCACCGCCACCGAAGGCGGCCACGGCGAACTCAAGTCCATGCGCACCAGCGCCCGCCACCTGCGCCAGGGCGCCGCGCAGGCCATCCTCACCGAACTGCTGAACCTCGCCCGCCAGCGCGGCTACTCGCGGGTCAGCCTGGAAACCGGCAGCACGCCGCCGTTTGATGCAGCGATCGCGATGTACCGGCGGTTCGGGTTTGTGGAATGCGGGCCGTTTGCGGATTACCGGGAAGACCCGTTCAGTCGATTTATGACGCCTGCCCTGAAATTAAATTAAACCGGGAAAATCGACCCTCAAGAGAGAATTCATTCGACTAAGAAACTACGAAAAATGAAGTACCCAGAAATTCAAACTTTATAAAAATAAATGTCTTGGAATGATTTCACCAAGGAGAGTATTGAGCACGGGAGTTTTTGGTTTTCTTCACCCACAATATTCAATGATCCGATTGACTTCGGAATTTCTCTCAACACAATCAGAAACACTCCACTGCTCAAAAACCTTATAGCCAGTGGCTTTACAAAAATAGGTAAAGCAATCGGCGTCGCCATCAAGAATCCCTCTCAAAGCAAATCAATCGCTGAAAGTGTTCAAGAGCTCGCCAGCAGCTTCATCAACAATACGGAAGCACTTAGCTCAGAGATGAGCGAGGCCAGACTGGATCAAGCAGCTGGCATACACCTCAAGGAGAAATTTTCCTCTGCGGGAATACTCTCTTTGTCCGAGCTTGGAGACAATATCCTCATGTGGTCGCACTATGCTCAACAGCACAAAGGAATATGCATCGAGTTCAGTAGAAACCCCTCAAACATTCTAGGCAAACCTGATCACACGTCACCGGTCAGATACTCCATAAAAGCACCAGCCATCGACGCAAGAAACTACAGAACCGCCGATAGGGAAGGAAAAAATGAAATTGAACTCAGCCTAGTATTAACCAAAGCTGCGGATTGGACGTACGAGCGTGAGTGGCGGGTTGTCAAAAATGGCTGCGCAAACAGCACTCAACCTCTAGAATGCAAAATCGAAAGCATCACTCTTGGCCTTAGATCCGAAGACGCAGCACAAGAGCACATCCTATCCCTTGCCAAAAGAGATGGATTCAAAGTAAATAAAGCAAACTTAAAGCCCAACGAGTTCGGATTGAAAATAGAACAAATCTATTGATCACCCAAAAAAGTGACTGAGCTTATCTAGCTATACGCTCTTGTGATTTGACTAAAGAGCGCAGTCACTTTTAACATCATTCAAGCAATCAAACAACAACCAAGGAAATAAAGGGAAACATGTGAACAACACGCCAAGAATAAAAGGAAGTGACTACGAGCATCTGGTCAACAAGCTCATTGCTGGCTTGCGAGAAGGAGCAAACCTTACAAACTTTGAACAAAGGTATGGCGCGACCAATCGCATCAAAGGAGCCTCTGGATACAAACACCAAATTGACGTATCTCTCCTCGGCCATTCAGACCTGTTTCTTTTCGAAGCCAAGTGCCTAAAAAGAGTCTTGGGAGTACAGGAGGTACTCATAATGGGAGCACGCCTTACTGACATTTCCGCCGCCTTTCCAAATCATAGAGTGCATGCATCAGTTATCTCGATGAAACACGTTTCCAGGAATGCGCAACCAATCGCCGATCACTTCAACGTAAAAATTGATTGGATTAGCGATGTCAAAAACTATGGCATTACCTTCGCAAATCAGCATCTTGTTGGGTGGGAAGAAACGGTAGGCTTCAAATGCACGATCGAGTGCAAAGAAATTCCACCTCAGTAAGCTCGCATCGCAGGCGATCGAGCGAAAGCAGAGCACTCGCTTCATGGAACAGGCTCTTGCAACAATGCCTTCGACACCTTCCCGTAGGTGTTCTTCGCCAGTGCCTCCACAAACTCATACCGCTTGGGCCGCTCGAGGAGCGCGATGTGGTCCAGGTAGAAGGCGTCGAGCCTAAAACAACATGATTTACAGCATGATTGATCGCACCTAAAATCACACGAATTTCCAACCAAAGCTATCCCACCATGCCCCAACTCACCGCCAACGACCTGAAAGTGCGCGGCGTCGCCGCGATCGAAGAGGTGTTGTCCGGCCAGACCGAGGCCACGATCTCGGTGCGCGGCAAGGACCGGTTCGTGGTGATGGATGTGGCGCAGTACCACTACCTGCGCGAGTGCGAGCTGGAGGCGGCGCTGGCGCAGAGCCGGGCTGACGTGGCGGCGGGGCGTGCGGTAACGGAGACGGCGGCTGAGCACATGCAGCGCATGGAGCGCCTGCTGGCGGAAGACTCGGGCCGCTGAGCGTTCGCCGCCCATGCCCAACCAACTCGTCTTCACCGACGACTACACCCGCCGCGCGCTGCGCTTTCTCAAGCGCCACCCGGAACTCAAGGCGCAGTACGGCAAGACGCTGGCCCTGTTGGAGATGAACCCACACCACCCGTCGCTGCGCCTGCACGCACTGCAGGGCAAACTGCAGGGACTGCATTCGGTGTCGATCAACCTGTCGTACCGCATCACGCTGGAACTGCTGATGGCCGACGACCAGATCATTCCGATCAACGTGGGCGATCACGACGCGGTGTACTGAAGGGTTCTGTCAGAACCCGGCTTCCCTCTGGTGCCGCACCGCCAGCACGACGATCGCATCGCCATCCAGCCGGTAGCGCGCCACGTAGCCGCTGTCGCCGAAGTCAATCACCCATTCGCGGAATTCGACGGGCAGGTCCTCGATGGGGCGCCCCATGCCCGGTTGCAGGGTCAGCACCTTGACACCCTGCCGTATGGCCTGCACGGCGCGCCGGGCGGCGTCCATGTTTTTGCTAGACAAGAATCGGTACAGGCGCTGCACATCGGCCAGCGCCTGCGGCGTCCAGATCAGGCGTGGCATTCAGGCGGCTCCACGTCCTTGCCTTGTTCGAGTTCGCTCAGCCAAGCATCGGCTTCTTCAGCAGTGATGTGCAGGCCCCCGTTGGCGCGGTAGTTTTCCCAGGCCTTGAGGGTGTCCTGACGCAAGGCTTCCCGCTGCTCCTCGCGCTCCACATACTGTTGAATGGCCTCGCGCATGAGCCAGTGCGGCGTGCGCTGGCGGGCGTCGGCCAGGCGCTTGACGCGGGCGCGAGTGTCGTCATCGATCTTGATGGCAACGGGGCGGATGACGGTGGCGGGCATGGTGGCTTCCTGGGTATTTCGAGGTATCACCTTAACATACCCGCTCCCGCAACACCGTCTTCAACACCTTCCCATAGTGGTTCTTGGGCAGCGTCTCGACAAACTCATACCGCTTGGGCCGTTTGAAGCGGGCGATCTGGTCCAGGCAGAAGGTGTCGAGCGCCTTCGCATCCAGCGCCGCACCGGGCTGCGGCACCACAAACGCCACCACGATTTCGCCCCACTCGGGGTCGGGCGCGCCGACCACCGCCACTTCGGCCACGCCGGGCGCGTGCAGCAGCACCTCTTCCACCTCGCGCGGGTAGATGTTGCTGCCGCCGCTGATGATCAGGTCCTTGCTGCGGTCCTTGAGGGTCAGGAAGCCGTCGACATCCAGCGCGCCCATGTCGCCGGTCCACAACCACCCGTCGCGGATGGCGGCCTGGGTGGCCTCGGGGTTCTGCCAGTAGCCGCTCATGACGCTGTCGCCCTGGATCAGCACTTCGCCCACTTCGCCCGCGGGCAGCGATTGGCCGTCAGGCCCCGCGACGCGGATGCGCACGGGCGTCTGTGCCACGCCGACGGAGGCGATGCGCGCCTCGTGCCGCGGGTGCGCGGTGTCGGCCAGGTGGGCGCGGCTGAGGGCGGTGCCGGTCATGGGGCTTTCGCCCTGGCCGTAGATCTGCACGAAGCGCGGGCCCATGGTGCGCAGCGCGCGGCGGATGTCGGCGGCGTACATGGGCGCGCCGCCGTAGACGATGGTCTTGAAGCTGTGGCCGCACTGCCCGGGCGAGAGGCCCTGCGCCTCGGCTTCGTCGACGATGCGTTTGACGATGGTCGGCGCGGCGAACAGCGAGAGCGGGCCGAGTGCGCGGCCCAGCTCGAACAGTTCGGCCGCGTCGAAGCCGCCCGAGGCGGGCACCACGTGCCGCGCGCCGGCCATGAGGTGCGGGATGGCGTAGAGCCCGGCCCCGTGCGACATGGGCGCGGCGTAGGCGATGGCGTCCTGTGCGCTGGCGGGATCGACGTCGTTGAAGTAGCCCAGCCCCATGGTGAGCAGGTTGCGGTGCGTGATCATCACGCCCTTGGGCCGGCCGGTGGTGCCGCTGGTGTAGAACAGCCAGGCGGTGTCGTCGGGGGCGCGCTCCTCTGGCTCCTCTATATAGAGAGCGTCTTCGCCCCCCCTTTCCGCGCCATTCACCCAGGCGTCGCATGCGGTGCTGTCCACGTCCATCACGCCGTCCAGCCTGGTCAGCGCGGCCGGATCGGGCACGAGGTCCGCCGTGACGAAGGCCCACCGCGCCCCGGCGTTTTCCACGATCCACTGCACTTCCTTGAGGTGCAGCTTGGCGTTGACCGGCACGGCCACCAGCCCGGCCCACCAGGCGCCGAACAGCAGCTCCAGGTAGCGCGGGTGGTTGCGCATGAACAGCAGCACGCGGTCGCCGGGCTGCAGGCCTTGGGCCCGCAGGTGAGCGCCCACTCGCGCAGCGCGCTCTGCCCACTCAAGATGGGTGGCCAACGGCAGGGTGCCGTTGAAGATGGCGGGGCGGTCGGGGTGTTCCAGCGCCTTGCGCTGCAGCAGGTGGGCGAGGTTCATGGTTTTGTCTCCGGGTGCAAGGCTCCACCATAGCGCGCTCGCGGGGCGGCTACAGTCGGTCCATGAAATCCCCAGGCACGGCCACCGCCCCGCCAGCGGCCCGCCGCGCCCGCCCACAACGCCCATGCCGACCGACACCCCTGCGCTGATCACCGCGTTGCGCAACGCCGCCCGCTACCCGCACCCGGCCGAACCGGTGGTGCTGATGGAGACCCACGGCGCCTGGGTGCTGCTGGCGGGCGAACACGCCTACAAGATCAAGAAGCCGGTGCGCCTGCCGTTCATGGATTTCGGCACCCTGGCGTTGCGGCGCGCGGCCTGCGAGGCCGAGATCCGCGTGAACCGGCGCTTCGAGCCCACCGACCCGGCGGCGCGGCTGTACCTGGAAGCCCTGCCGATCACAGGCACGCCCGAAGCGCCGGTGTGGGGCGGCGATCCGGCGGCGGCCATCGAATGGGCGGTGCACATGCGCCGCTTTCCCGAAGATCAGCGGCTGGACCACCTGGCCGAGCGTGGCGCGCTCACCCCGGCGCTGCTGCAGCAACTGGCCCGCCACCTGGCGGCCTTTCAGGCCAGCGCCGCCGTGGCCCCGGCAGACAGCGTCTGGGGCGAGCCGGCCGGCGTGCGCCAATGGGCCGAGGACAACCTCAGCACGCTGCGCGAAACCACCGGGCTCAGCGCCGACGACCGTGCCACGGTGGCAGCACTGGCAACGTGGACGGCCGAGCGCTTCGCCGCCATCGAACCCCGCCTGGCCGAGCGGCGCCAGGCCGGCTGCGTGCGCGAAGGCCATGGCGACCTGCACCTGGCCAATCTGGTGCGGATCGGCGACGCGGTGCTGCCGTTCGACGCGATCGAATTCAACGACGCGCTGCGCTGGATCGACACCGCCGCCGACCTGGCCTTCACCGCGATGGACCTGCAACGCATCGGCCAGCCCGGGCTGGCCCACGTGCTGATCAGCGAGTGGCTGGACGCCAGCGGCGACGTTTGTGCCCCGGCCGTGCTGCCGTTCTTTGCCGTCTACCGCGCCCTGGTCCGGGCCAAGGTGGCGGCCATCCGGCTGGCGCAGACCGGTGCGGCGTCGCCCGCGCACGGGGCGGCGCTGGCCGAATCGCGCGCCTACCTGGCGCTGGCCCGGCAACTGGCCGACACACCTGCGCCGCAACTGGTGATCACGCACGGCCTGTCGGGCAGCGGCAAGACCTGGGCCAGCACCCGGTGGCTGGCCGGCCAGCGCACGCCGCGCGCGCTGCGCCTGCGCTCGGACGTGGAGCGCAAGCGCCTGCATGGCCTGGCGCCCCTGCAGGCCAGCGGCGCGGGCATCCACCAGGGCCTGTACGCGCCCCAGGCCCACGCCGACACCTACACCAGCCTGCTGGCGCGCAGCCGCGCGCTGCTGGCCGAAGGCTGGTCGGTGGTGGTGGACGCGGCCTTCCTGCGCCAGCACGAGCGCGCGGCCTTCGCCACCCTGGCGGCCGAAACGGGGTGTGGGTTCGGCATCCTCGCCTGCGAGGCACCCGTGGCCACGCTACGCGCGCGCATCACGGCGCGGCAGGCGCAGGGGCAGGACGCGTCCGAAGCCACGCTGGCCGTGCTGGAACGGCAACTGGGCTGGCTGGAGCCGCTCACGGCGGCCGAGCGCGGCCAGGTTGTCGGCCCTGTCCTACAGCCTTAGGCAGAGCCGGCCGACACCACGCGCACCAGCGTCTTCCTACACTGAATCCATCGCAGCCACACCCCCGTGTCTGCGGTGCTTTCACCCACCGGTTTGCGCCCTCCGGCCAAGCCCAGACAGGAGACCAAGATGCTGCATTACGCCCTGGTGTTTTTCGTGGTGGCCATCATCGCCGCCGTGCTCGGATTTGGTGGCCTCGCGGCCAGCGCCGCCGGCATTGCCAAGGTGCTGTTCGTGGTGTTCCTCGTCATGGCGCTGGTGTCGTTCCTGGTGAGCGTGCTGCGCCGCTGACGCGGGCCCGTGCCCTTCCCTTTTTTCCACCCTTTTTCAGGAGAACCGCATGACCGCCACCGCCAAGAAAATTGCCGCCGCTGCCCAGAACACCGTGAACGGCCACATCGAGCAGGCCGAACAATGGCTGGACCAGACCCCGGGCGCGCTCTCGCACGCCGCCGGCAGGGTGGAACACCTGACCCGGGTCGGTGTCGAAAAAGCCCGCGAAGCCGGCGCGCAGGTCGCCCAGGGCGCCAACCAGGCCTGCAACCGCACAGCCGACTATGTGCGCGAAGAGCCGGGCAAGTCGCTGCTGGCGGCGGCACTGGCCGGCGCGGCGATCACGGCGCTGGCGGGCTGGGCCACGCGCTCACGCTGGAACCACCGCTGACGCCCCGGCGGCGGCGCAGGCCTCAGCGGCTGAACAGGCCCCGCAGCACGTTCACCGCCCCGGGCAGCACGCTGTCGACCGCGCGTTCGGTGGGGCTGGGTGCGGGCTCGGGCGCCCGCCCCGGCTCGGCCCCACCGCCCCCGGCTGCCATGCCGGCCATGTCCACACCGAGCATGGCCATGGTCTGGCTCTTGGTGCGCACCCGTACCGACCATTCGGGCTGCCAGCCCGTCTTGGCGTTGGCCGGCCGCGCCGGGTGCATGAGGTAGCTCTCGGGGCCATAGGCGATCATGCGCAGCATCGCCACCGAATCGGCCTGGCCCGGCGTGGCGAAGATGCCCGCCGGCACCGCGCACTGCGTGGCCGAAGCGGGCAGCAACAGCTTGTCCTTGACCCAGCGGGCGCTGGTGGCTTCGGTGAGGTAATCGAACAGGCCCAGGCCCGTATCGGCGCTTTCCGCGCTGGACCAGAGCACCATGTCCTGACCGACCATGCCCATGGCGTGCAGGTGGTAGGCGTGGGCCCGGGGCACCGGCAGCCAGCTCACCAGAATGCTTTGTGCCAGCGCGCCCTGCGTCTGCAGGCGGATGGCGGGCATCAGGTCCTGCCGCTCGCCCAGGGTGAAGCGCATCGACTCCGGCACGCCGTCGCCCTGCACCTGGAGGTCGCCCTGCAACGAGGTCTCGGGCCCGGGGTTCACGGTGTTCTTTTCGTTCGGGTACAGCGCGTGCTGCGCCCCCACCCGTGCGGCCCGCTCGGGCGCATGGCGCCCTGCCAGCAGCGGCGCCCACTGCTGCGGGTTGTTGGACAGCGGCACCACCCGGGGCTGGCCAGCGCGCACGGTTTCGCCACAGCCCCAGTAAATGAGGATGCGGCCTTTGATGTCGGGCACCTCGCCGGTCGGATCGGCGTCCTTGTAGCCGGGTGAGGGCGGCACCAGCGGCAAGGCCTCGCCCATCTTCATGCCCGGCGGAATCGCCAGTTGCGCCTCCACCCCAGGCCGGCGCGGGTTGAACAGCGCGATGTCGATCACCCGCGTGGGCGGCATCGCACCCGTGAGGCTGGGCGTGCTGCCCTGCTGGATGAAGCGGCCGCTGGCGTGGCCGTAGACCTGCGAACCGCTGGCGCCCCCCATGCGCCCGCCCAGCAGCCCCCCCACCATGCCGCCGAGCCCGCCTTCCATGAATTCGGGCACGCCCGTCATGGTGGAGGTGGACAGATCCATCCAGAGCTGGGTGGGCGCCGTCTGGGCACTGGCCGCGGTGGCCCCCAGTGCGAGCAGCCCGGCCGCCCCCACGCGCCGGAAGGGAAATGCGGACGTCAACATGCGATGCGCCATGGCAGGCCTCCGGCCTTGATCGGACGAGGAAAACGGCTTCCGGTGGCACCATCACCAGCCCGCTGCCGCGGGCCAGGAGACACCTCCGGAGACGGATGATAGGCAGACCGGCTGCGCCGTCCACCACGGCCCGACCACCGGCAAGCGCGCAGAAATTTCAAACCGCAGCGGCCCGCTTTCACGCGACCGGCCCGCGCCACAGGGATAACATCGCCCGACCTCAAAGCCTTCCCTGGAGAGCCCCCCATGCCCGTGATGACGAACATCGAAGACCTGCGCCGCCTGGCCC